>Ga0208161_1000008_pt1 | contig 95120 bp, 110 predicted proteins | sample CB_VirMetaG_3_FD_184538 | JGI IMG/M metagenome (GOLD analysis project Ga0208161, IMG submission 184538) | Freshwater to marine saline gradient viral communities from Chesapeake Bay - CB_1508_1S Viral MetaG (SPAdes) (version 4) | ecosystem: Environmental > Aquatic > Marine > Coastal | place... | reverse complement strand
CAACAAAGATTAGCAGATGATTTAATTGATTTAGAATTAATACAAATAGATAAAATAATAGATAAAATACACAAGGATCCAGAACCATGGGAAGTAAAAGAAAGAGAATTTAATTTATGGAATAAGATACGAAATACAGCGAAAGCTAGTAGACGTACTGGTTGTGGTGGTACTGCTTTAGGTGATGCTTTAGCAGCTTTAAATCTTAAATATGACTCTGATGAAGCATTAAAAGTTATAGAAGAAATATCTAAAACTAAAATGAAAGGAGAATTAGATTGTACTATAGATTTAGCTATTTTAAGAGAACCTTTTGATAATTGGAATAGCAATTTAGAATACACTAAAGATTTTAAAGTTAAGGGTAATAATTCTTTTTATACTTTTATAGCTAGAGAATATCCAGAACAATATAGTAGAATGTTATTACATGGTCGTAGGAACGTTTCCTGGAGTACTTATGCTCCTACTGGTACAGTTTCTTTAATGACTCAAACATCTAGCGGTATTGAGCCTGTATTCATGGCATATTATAAAAGAAGAAAGAAAATTAATCCTAATGATAAAGATGTTAGAGTAGATTTTGTAGACCAAAATGGAGATTCTTGGCAAGAGTATTTTGTAGTACATCCTAAATTTAAAGATTGGTATAATAATTCTGATTTAAGAGGGTTAAAAGGTGCTTATTTCGATTCTATTAATTGGACTGAAGAAGGCATAAGTAAAGTATATAAAGAATCTCCTTATTATAATGCTTGTGCTAATGATATAGATTGGACTAAAAGAGTTGAAATCCAATCTATAATTCAAAAGTATACTACACATAGCATTAGTTCTACTATTAATTTACCTGAAGATGTATCATTAGATTCTGTATCAAAGATATATCTTAAATCTTATGAACTAGGATTAAAAGGTATTACTGTATATAGAGATGGTTCTAGAAGTGGTGTATTAGTATCTAATAAAGAAACTAAAGATAACCAATTTAAACAACACGACGCTCCTAAACGTCCAAAACAATTAAAAGCTGAAGCACATTCAGTTAGAATTAAAGGAGAACTATTCAATGTATTAGTAGGTCTATATGATGATAAACCTTATGAAATATTTTGTACTAGTGATGGTGACTCTAATTTAAAAGGTGAAGGAACTTTAACTAAACAAGCAAGTGGTAAATATTGCTTTAAATTAAATAATTCTGATTTAGATAACTGTATTGTAGATACTTTAACTGATGAACAAGAAACTATTACCAGATTAGTAAGTACATCATTAAGACATGGTTCTAACATTAAATTCATAGTAGAACAACTTAATAAAACTAAAGGAGATTTGACTTCTTATTCTAAAGCAATTTCAAGAATATTGAAACGATATATTTCTGATGATGAAGAAATATCATCTAAAGAAACTTGTGATAATTGTGGAAGTACTAATTTAGTTAGAGAAGAAGGTTGTTTAAAATGTGCTGATTGTGGAAGTAGTAAATGTTAATTTTTAAATTTTAATAATTTTTAATAATGAATGAATATGTTAAAAAAAATGTAAAAGATTATTTATGTACTTATTATCAATGTTTCAACGATCCAGTTGATAAATATTTAAGAGTATTTGGTAATTTAACTAATTGTCATGAAGACTTTAGATGTACTAGAATAAAAGATGTAAGGCATATTTTCTTTAAGTTAAGTAAATCAGTATTAACATCAGAATTATTTAATATTTTATTTAATAAATTAGTTAAAGAAGGACATAACGTTTCAATCGATGATAACTTATTTATAATAATTTATGAATCTTCTGATTCTAATCATTATAAATGGTTTTTATTTGAATTATCACGATCTATTATATTGAATTACTATATATTAGATAAAATAAAGAATTCAGATAAAAACTTGTTATTAAAAGTAACAAAAAGATATAACGTATATAATACTTTACAGTTTTTGTTTTATTATTTAAGTTCTTTTGGAAATAACAATTTTATTCCTAAAAATATGTATTATAGTACTATTAGTATTAAAATATTTTTGTTACATAATTATGTTTTTGGTCTATCTGATATGACAAATTTAAGTCAATATAGTTATCAATTTAAACCTGATATAATTACTTATAATACATATATACAGTTATTACAAACAATACGTAATAATGCTGTATTAAGTTTTAATCACAATAGTAAAAAAACTATTGTTAATAAAATTAACTTATTAATTAAAAAGAAATTAATAATAACTGATAACAATCCATTATTTTCTAATATTAAAGAAGTATTGTTAGATACTAGAAAAAAAAGTACAAAAGAAAATATTACATTGGATAAAAACACATCAAAATTGTTATATGATGATGTTGAACAAGAATCTAAAATATTAAGAAAAAAATATTTGCCTATAAAAAAAATAACTTCTATAGAAGAAGCGGAATTATTTTATAGACAATATAACAAAGACTTTAAACAATTATTAAACAAGTTTATTAAACACTTAAAATATTTTAACTGATGAGAAAACCTATTATTGGAATTGTTGGTAAAAAAATTATTAATTCTAAAGGAGGTTTCAGTTATGGAATTCCTGGTCCTTATTGGCGTTGGTTATCAATGTTCGGAAGAGTTAAAATGATTAACTTTGATGAATATGATGATACTATAGATGTTCTTGTATTACCTGGTGGTGCTGACGTTTATCCTTTAAGATATAAGGAAATACCTCAAATAGAAACAGGTTATCCTGATATTTATATGGAATATTTTGATATTGAAATATTACCTAAATATGTAAATAATCCGAGTATTCACATTTTTGGTATTTGTAGAGGTTTACAAACTTTAGCTGTTCATTTCGGTTTAAAATTAGACCAGGATATATCTCAGGAATATTCAGATACATCAAGAGATAAAAGAGTAGATACACTTGAATTTGTTTCATTAAATTTACTACAAGTAAATCTTCAAAAACATTTAAAGAAAAATAAGAAATATCAAGTTAATAGTTTACATCACCAAGCTGTTAATGATTCTGAATTTATAGTTGAAATTCAAGAAGGTTTAGCGACTAATAATGATATTGTTCTTGTAGCAAAAAATAAAGATTTTGGTAATGTTGAAATATTAGATTTTAGTAATTGTACTAAATTAAAATATTATTCAAAATCTATTGTTGGAGTTCAATATCATCCTGAAGAATTACTTGATGATTTATATTCTAATTATACATTAAGAACTATGTGTAATATTGCTGTTACTAATACAAAAAATAAAAATACAAGTAGAGAACAAGAATTAGCAGAAGTATATCATAAAGAAGTAGAAAGAATTAAAAGAGAAAAAATAGTAAAAGATGTATTTAACTCTATGTCTGAAGAGCCTGCAAGTATACCTATACCTGATAATTCTAAAGATTCACTTAATTTTACTTATTATAGTAATGAAAGAGGTGAATTTATTAAACATCCTACTTTAGAAACAGATATAGTTAAAAAAGAAAATAAAGAAGAAGAAGTAGATTTAGATTGGTTAGATGAAAAGATTGATGATACAGATGGTAATGAAGTAGAACCAACTCTTGAAAAAGAAATTAATGAAGTACCTTTAACTGAAGATTCTCTTAAAAAATCAATTGAAACTATTTTTGATAATACAAGAAAAAATAAAGTAAAAAAGATTAATTAATTAAACTAACAAAACAATATGTTAACAATTGACAAAATAGGTTCTGATATGGAAGTTTTTGTTAAAGACATTCATACAGAAGATATAACACCAATTATAGGTTATTTAGGAGGTACAAAATACGACCCTAAAGAAATAGAACCTGGTTTTTTTGTACAAGAGGATAATGTTGCAGCAGAATATAATATTCCACCTTGTAACAATAAAGAAGAATTTGTGAATAATTTATTTAAAGGTTTAAATATTGTTGAAAAATTAGTAGCTGAAAGTGATTTAACAATAAGCTACAAAGAAACACATGAATTTAAACCTTATGAATTAACAGACCCTAAAGCATTAGAAATAGGTTGTGAACCAGATTATAATGCATGGACAAATAAAATTAATAAAAAGGTTCAAGGTCACGAAACAAATATCAGAACTTGTGGAGGACATATTCATATTTCTTTTAAAGAAATTGACCAATTAAATACACCTAAAACAGAAAAGTTTATAATTAATTTTTGTAAAGCTTTAGATTTATTCTTAGCTGTTCCTTTATTAGCTTACGAAAGTGATAGTAATAGAAGACAATTATATGGTAAAGCTGGTTCTTACAGGAATAAAGTGTATGGATTTGAATATAGAACTTTAAGTAATGTATTTTTAAAAGATAGGAAATTAGCTGAATTTGTATATGATGGTATATTTAATGCTTATAATTATTGTCTAACTACAACTATTGATGATGAAAGAATCAGAGATATTATAGACAATAATAAAAAGATAGAAGCTACTATTTTATGCGAAGTGTATAAATTACCTATTCCTAATGAAATAGTATATGACAACAAGTAAGTTCTCTGAAGGTTCTAAAGTAGAACTTTATAGAGATCATCAAAATAAGAAAGGTTATTTTGGGGAAGGAGTTTTAATAAGACTCCTTTCTCAAGGATTACCTTATATGATTGATGATAAAACAGACCAATATTTTGTTTCACATTTATGGAGTATTCAGGTATTGAATTCAAATCATTATACAAAAGGACAAAGAATTCAATTAAGAATAAGAGAACCTTATTATAATAACAAAGTAGAAGATAAAGAAGACGATGAAGAAGAAACTAAAAATGATTCTTACAATGCTATAAATGATAATTTTATAGAATTTGATGGTGTTGAATCATTTTAAATAATGAATAAAAAGTAAATAAGTATAAGTGTTTAAATATTATAGTTATGATATAGAAATAATGAAAAACTTCTTTTCAATAACGTTTATAAACAATCAAAATACCAAAGAAAAACAAATATTTATAATATCTAAAAATAGAACAGAAGAATTTAATAAATCTAATTTCTTAAGTTTAAAGAAATTTGTTATTAATAAAAATTATAAAATTAAATTATCAGGATATAATAATGCTTCTTTTGATGATATAATATTAAATTATATTCTAATGAAAGAAGAGTTTGATAATGATAGTTTTATTAATGATATATTCTACTATTCTGATTTAGTAATTAAAAATAGTAACTTAGGTATACTATACTATGATGAATCAACTAGAAATAGTATATTATTTAATAGAAATAATAAATACTATATTTCTATAGATTTGATGAAAATTTATGATTCTTTGGATTCTAAGAGAATAAGTCTCAAACAAGTAGCTATTGCCTTAAAATGGCCTAAAATACAAGATATGCCTTATTCTTTTAAGAATTCTATTACTCTAGAACAAGAAGAAGAAATCATAGATTATAATGTTAATGACACTTTAATAACAAATAAACTCTTACATAATTCTCTTGATATTCTAAAATTAAGAGATTTAGTTTCACATAAATACAATATTAATGTATTAAGTGATTCTAAAAGTAAGATTGCAAATAAAATATTATCTAGTTATTATTCCAAAGAAACAGGTTTAGATTATAAAGATTTTAAAGGAGAAAGAACTTTCAGATCTTTTTTTAGATTAAAAGAATGTATATTTCCTAATATTCAATTTAAATCTGAATTTTTTAATAAAGAATTAGAATCTTTAAAAGAAATAGTTATTGATGGAGAAAATACCAAATCTCCTTTTGATAAAACAATAACCTTTGATGGTGTAACTTATACTCTTGGTGTAGGTGGATTACATTCTCAGGATAATGCAGGTTATTTTGAATCTAATGATAAAGAAGATATAATAGATGCTGATGTTAGTTCTTACTATCCTAGAATAATGATAGAATATGGAATTAAACCAGAACATTTATCTAATAAGTTTTTAGATATATTAAAAACAATAACAGAACAAAGATTAGAGGCTAAGAAAAATAAAGATTCTATTACAGCTGATTCATTAAAAATCGTTATTAATAGTACTTTTGGTAAATTAGGTTCTAAGTTATTATGGCTTTATGATCCTAAAGCTATGATAGAAGTAACTATTAATGGTCAATTATTTTTATTAATGTTAATTGAAGAATTAGTTCTTAACGGTATAAAAGTAATATCTGCTAATACTGATGGTATATTGTCAATAGTACCTAAAGATAAGAAAGAATTATATGATTCTATATGTAAAAATTGGCAAAAATATACTTCTATGGATTTAGAATTTATTAAATATAATAAATACATTAGAAGAGATGTTAATGCTTATATAAGTATAGAACAAAATACAAATAAAGTTAAAACTAAAGGAATATTTAATAACACAATAGATATAGAAAAAGGTTATGATAAACCTATAGTATCTATTGCTTTATATAATTATTATGTAAATAATATTCCTATAGAAGAAACTATATATAATCATAAAGATATTTATGATTTTTGTATTTCTCAAAAGATAGGTAGCCAGTTTAATATGGTTACAAGAGATATTAAAAATGGTACTATACAAGAAAAAAAGATACAAAAAACTAATAGATTCTTTGTATCTAAAGGAGGTATATTAATACAAAAAAAGAAAAGTGATAATAAATATGATAGTATAGTTGCTAAAAAATCTCTTACTTTATTTAATGATTATTATGAAGTAGAAGATTTTAAAGACTATAGAATAGATTATAAATATTACATAAATTCTACAAGAGACATTGTTAATTTAATTACACCAAATATTGTTCAGAAAACTTTATTCTAATGAGTTCAGAAAATATAAAAGATATTGATGCTTTATATGAGAAATTAAACTATTATAATAGGATGCATTGTGTAGTTAAATCCAGAGAGATAAAAGCTAAAATGATGCAACTTAAATTGAATATAGAAAAAGAGATAATTAGGTTAGAAAAGAAATTTGGAAAATAAAAGAGAAATAAGACATAAAGAAGCGTTTGACAAATGGTATGAAAATAATAAAAAAGGATTAATACAAGCTGCAACTGGATTTGGTAAATCTAAAGTAGCTATTAATATCTTAAAAGAAGAAGTATCTAATAATAAAAAGTTGAAGGTATTGTTATTATCTCCAACTCATAGTATTTTAGAAAACTGGAAATCAGAATTTGAATATTGGAAATTTGATTATAATAAATATAAGATTGATTTCCAATGTTATCAAAGTGCTTATAAATTTAAAGATAATCATTATAACTTAGTTATAGCAGATGAAATACATAATAGTTTAGATAATGAATATGAAGCTTTCTTTCATAATAACACTTATGATTCTATTCTATCTTTATCTGCTGAAGTACCTAAAGATAAATTATTTAATTTAACTAAGATATCTCCTGTTGTATATAATTATTCTTTAAATCAAGGTATAGAAGATGGTTTCATAGCTCCTTTTGATGTGTATGTTATATTACATACATTAGATGATAAAAATAAATACATTCAATCAGGTAGTAAAAAAGTTACTTTTTTTACTACAGAATTAAAGCAATATAAATACTTAACCAGTCAAATATTTGCTGCCAGATTCGCTAAAAATGTATTTTATGAAAGAAAATTATTAGGAGATAGAATGAGGTTAGTATATAACCTTGAATCCAAAGATAATTCTTGTAAGATATTAATAGAAGAATTAGCTAAAAGAGGAGAATTCACTCTAGTATTCACTGAATTGTCTAAATCATTAGACAGATTAACAGAGAACGGAATTCACTCTAATAAATCAGAAGAAGAAAATAATAAGATAAAACAACAATTTATAGAGAATTCTATTAATACAATAGGTTCTTGTAAAATGTTAAAAGAAGGAGTAACATTATCTACTGTAAATAATATTATCTTACATAGTTTTAATTCTAAAACGCTAAACTTTATACAAAGAATAGGTAGAGGATTAAGATATGAAGAAAATAAAAAAGCAAAAATATTTATATATAAAACCTTAAATACAGTAGAAGAAAAATGGTTTGAAAATATGATTAAATCAACTAACTTTAATATAAAATACTTATCTACTAGTTCAGTTGATTTTAAAAAAGACTTACAAAATATATTATGAGCAAAGAACAAACTATAAAGGATTTTAGTAGATTATGTTTGGAGATGGAGTTAAGTCCTAATAGTTTGGTGTACATGTTTAATACTATAGATGATAGTATAAATGTAAGATTTAATGAATATTTAGAAAATATAAGTATAAATGAATTAGCTTTAAAAGGATATATAATTATAAAAGATTATACTAATCCTTATAATTATACTATAAGTAATAAGTTTAATTCATTTGTTAATAAAATTGAAGTAAAAGAAGTAACTCCTATTTTAGAAAAACCTATAGTTGCTGAAAAAAGTATTAATCAAGTTAATCAATCTACAGATAAAGTAGAAGATTGGATTGAAGAATATAGAACTTTATTTGCTCCTGCAAAGACTAGTGGTGGTAGACCTATAAAAGGTAATAGAGATAATTGCATTTTTAAAATGAAAAAATTAATTAAAGATGCAAAAATAACAAAAGAAGAAATTATGGAAGCTACTCAAGCTTATATGAGAGAAATGAAAAAACAAAATTATCAATACACTCAATGTGCTGATTATTTTATTTTCAAAGGTTCTGTAACAAATTCTAATTTATTATCTTTTATAGAGAATTTAAGAGAAAATCCAGTATCAAATATTAATCAGGAAGATGATGATGAATGGATTTAAGAATTTATTCAAAGCCACTTTAAGTAATATTAAAGAAGGTCTTATAGGAAAAAATAAAGGTTTAGAATTCAATAAAGATAACTTACTTGAATATTTACCTAATATTCAAAAAGGAACTTATTACGTAATTGGAGGGGAAAGTGGATCTGGTAAAACAAGTTTTGTTGACGATGTTTTTGTATATTCTCCTTTAAAAAACTTAATAGAAACTAATTGTGATCTTAATAAAATATCTATATTATATTTTTCATTAGAAATTGATCCTGTTATAAAAACTGCAAAGTTTATAGGAAGAAGAATGTTTGAAAAATATAAAAGAGAATTAGATATAAATATTATTTTATCCAGAGGTAACTGTAAGTTAAGTGAAAGTTTCTTAAGTAAAATAGAAGAAGAAGAAGAGTTCTTTGAAAAGTTAAATTCCAGAATAAAATATGTAACAAAAGGAGCTACTCCTTCTGGTATAAAAAAAGAAGTAGAAATATACTTAAAAGAATCTGGAAAGATAGATGATAACGGTAAAATAGATAAAGACCATTACTTTATAATTATTGTAGACCATTTAAATTTAACTAAAAAAGAAACAGGTTTAAGTAAGAAAGAATCTATAGACGAAATTAGCAATTATTTCGTTCAGATAAGAAATGAAATAGGAGTTATTCCAATTGTTATTCAGCAATTGAATAGAAATATGGTTAGTAATTCAGCTAGACTAACTAAGAATATGTATGAACCTAAATTAGCTGATTTTAAAGAAACAGGAACTACTCAAGAAGATGCTAATGTTGTAATGGCTGTATTTAATCCATTCATTTATAAAATAGCTGAATACAAAGGTTATGATATAAAAAAATATAAAGATAATTATAGATTTATAACATTTCTAAAAAATAGAGATGGTAAAAATGAAGGAGGAGTTTCTTTCTATTATAATGGAAAAATAGGTTTATATACTGATATTGAAAATAAAGATAATACTTTATTAAATTGAACAATTTAGAATTACCAAAAGCTAAAGTAAAAGCAAGTAAAAAGAATCCAAAAATATTAATATTATATGGAAGTCCTAAAGTAGGTAAAACTACTCTATTAAGTCAATTAGATAATTGCTTAATAATTGATTTAGAAAATGGAAGTAATCACGTAGACGCTTTAAAAATTAATGCATCTAACCCTGAAGAATTATATAAAATAGCACAAAAAATTAAAGAGTCTGGTAAGCCATATAAATATGTAGCTATTGATACTATTACCAAACTCGAAGAATGGTGTGAAGAATTAGCAACAAAAAAATATAAAGAAAGTCCTATTGGAAAAAACTTTCAAGGTGTTAGTGTACTAGAACTTCCTATGGGAGCTGGTTACAAATGGCTTAGAAACTCTTTTTCTCAATGGACTGATTTATTATCTGATTTAGCAGAAAATGTAATATTTATAGGTCATTTAAAAGACAAATTTATTGTAGATAAAAGTGGTAAAGATGTTGCTGCTAAAGACCTACAATTAACAGGTAAGATACGAGATATTACTTGCGCTAATGCAGATGCTATAGGCTATGTTTATAGATTTAAAAATGATATATGGGTATCATTTAAATCTCAAGATGATGTAGTTTGTGGAGCTAGACCAGACCATTTAAAAGGAGAAAATTTTGTATTTAATTGGAATAAAATTTATATTGATGAAAATTAAACAAATAGCATCCAAACTATTGGAATGTAACAGTCCTGATGAATTAAAACAAACTTTAGAAAATTATTATAATAGAAAATTTGCAGGAAAAAAAATTTATTCTCAGTTTGTTTTTAATAACAAACAAAATAAAAAAAATATATTTATAACTGATAAAACCTGTAAATTAATTAACAATTTATCATTAATGAATTTTAAAGCAGGAAATTATGCACCTGATTTAATATTCAATAGTAGTATTGAAATAGAACCTATAACGTATACTATTAACTCTATTAAAGTTGATTTTATGTTTTATCATGCTCCTGCTTATGAGTTTGTTAATAATAAATATGAATCACAACTATTTAATTGTTTTTTAAGGGATACTACTGTAGAAGAAGTTAAGAAAAAAGCTACAAATGGAGATAGTACCAGAGTAAGTTTTATTAAAAATATTATAGTGTCATTAGATACTATTGAATTTCCAGAAGCGTTTATTGGTATGGAGTTTTGTACTTTAGTAGACTATTGTGAAACATCTCTATTAGAAGTATCTGATTTCTTCAAAGATAGTATAACTAACGAAAAAAATATTAATATCAAAGAAGTATTAAATAATCAACAAGATAATGCTTTCTTACAATTATTACCTAAGAATAAGGATATAAAAATAGGAAGTAATCTTATAAAATTACTTAATATTGATATTAATAAAGAATATATTGGTTTTAGTTTAATAGTAGATGAAAATAATAATAATAAAATATCTGTTTTCAAAACAGATAACCCTCTTCACGGATTTAAAGTTAATGATGGATCTAAGATAAATAACAACAAATTGTATGATAAACTAGTAAAGTTTTTCCCTCCTTTATCAAGGATATATGTTAAGTCTTATATTCCATTTGTAGATTTTTGTGATGAGAATGAATATTATTATTACTATTTAGAAAATGAAAATAAAAAGGAAGTTGTAAAAAAAAGAACTTCTAAGAAATTACAAGGAACATCTGATATTAAAAAGAATTTAACAATGCTTGTTTAACTTGTAATTAAAAAAAATTAATTATTAATGAGTAACATAACCTTTAAAACTAGTGGTGTTGAAGTAAGCGAAAATACCTTTGAATCGCCTTATATTTCTTATGGTATTAATGAAGTTAGGATTAGTTCTGTAGATTATTTAGAATCTGCACAGAATACTCCTGGAATAAGGTTTAATTTTGAAACGTTGGAAGTATATCCTCAATTGGATAATTCTCCAAAAACAACTAATCATGTTTATTATCTTAAAACAGAGATAAATAATAAAATATTTATCGAAAGAGTTATCCTAATGGCTAACGCTTTAGGAATAAGACAAGAACTTGATTCTTTGGGTGAAGAGAATCTTTCTATGAAAGACTATGTTTCTGGATTAAATGATATTTTTGCTGGTAAAGAAGCAAGAATAAAATTTAAAGGAAAAGAAGTAGCGGGTAAAGAAGGTAAAAATAATTGGTTTAAAGCTGAATTATCTATGGATAAAAGGTTTATTGAATCAATAGATGTACCTTTGGAACAAAGTAAATTAACGTTTGATGAAAATAACAAATATGACGTTGATAAACTTGAGAAATTAGATACTAATTCTCCTGTTACAAACGAAACATCTTCTTCTAGCGGACTTTACTAATATTGAACATTGAGTATTATAGTAGGGGGGTATTTAATTATACCCCTCTATTATATTATTAATATTAAAAAATGTTTAAAACAAAAAATGTAATAGTAAACGAAATAGGATATAGTAAAGAAAATATTTTAAAATTAATTCCTCAAGAAGATATATTTAAAAGATATTTTGGTGAATTCACAACAGGATGTGCATATAACTCTCCTTTAAGAAAAGGAGATAGTAATCCATCATTTAATATTTATTATTCTGATGGAATATTATTATATAAAGATTTTGCTCATTCTACTGGTGATTGTTTTAAATTTGTACAAGAATTATATGGATTATCTTATAAAGAAGCTATTAACAAAATATTAACTGATTTTGAAATAGATAAAACTAAAGTGGTAATTCCTAATAGATCTTTTACAAATAAAACTAAAGTAAAAGAATCAATATGTTTACAAATAGAAAAAAGAGAATTTTCTGAAAAAGATATTAATTACTGGAAACAATTTTATATATCTAGAAATACTTTAGATTATTATAAAGTTTATAGTGTTTCTAAAATATTCAGAAATAAATACTTATTTTTAAGTATAAATAAAGATGTATTATGTTTTGCTTATTTAGTAAACAATAACTTTAAAATATATTTTCCTTTAAATGAGAAATATAAATGGTATAGTAATATAAGATTTTATAGTATTAAAGATATACAAGGGTTTGAACAATTAGATTTATATGAGAATAAACCTAAAAAAGAATTATTAATTATTACAAAATCACTGAAAGATGTAATGGTTTTTTATGAATTAGGTATAGATTCTATTGCTATAAGTAGTGAATCTGTTACTTTAAGTAAAGAATACATTGATTATTTGTTAGAATATTATAACAATATTATAATAAATACTGATAACGATGAACAAGGTAATAAGATAATTCAATCTTATAAAGATACTTATAAAGATTATATTAATATAACTTATTTTCAAATACCAACAACAGCAGGAACTAAAGATCCTGCTGAATTTGTTAAAAAATACGATTTACAAACTTTAAAAAATTTAATTATCAATGGACGTAACAGAATATAAAACGATAGCTGTATATGGCACTTTGAAATCTGATAAAGGTAACAGAAGTGTTATGAGAGGAACTTTAATTGGTAAAGGATTAACCAAAGAAAAATATGCTATGTTTGCAAGTGGTATTCCTTATTTGGCTAAAAACATTCCTCAAACAAATATTACAGTAGAATTGTATAAAGTTCCTGTAGATGAAGTAAAATATTTAGATAGGTTTGAAGGCCATCCTACTTTCTATGAGAGAACACCTATCAAAGTATTGTGTAATGAAGAAGAAGTAGATGCTGATATTTATTTTACAAAAGATTTTGAAAAATTCAAATCTGTTGACGAAGTTCAGTATTATACTCAAATTCGTAATATAAGTGATGGAATATTCTAATATATATAAAAAATTAATACAAACTAATTGGTATAATATTCTGGAAGATTTCTTACTTTCTAAAGATATGGATAAAATAGTATCTCATATTAAAGAAAGAAGTAAACAAACAGATATATATCCTAAATCAGAAGATTTATTTAAAGCATTTAATTATTTTGATTTCTTTGATTTAAAAGTAGTTATATTAGGACAGGATTAAATATTATTTTTTATTATTTTTATAATAAATTATTTATTTGTATATTTGTAGTATGAAAAATACTACAGTAAACCAAATACTAGATTTCCATTCACAAGGAAAAACAAACATTGAAATATTAGAATTGATTAATGATGATACTATAAGTATAAAAAATATATGCTCTCTTATTAATAGAAAAGGATTAAATAGTAATAAACATAAAGAGATAACAATAACCAATGAATTAAATAATTTAATAATTGGAAGTATGTTAGGAGATGGTCATATAACTAAAGAGAAAAACTATAATAGTAAATTATCATTAGCACATTCTATTAAACAAGAAAGTTATTTAAAATATAAATTTAATATTTTAAAAAAATATGAATTAGTTAATAAATTTTGTAAATATAAAATTCATAATAATAGATATAAAAATGGATTTATAGAAGAAGTGAGATTTAAATCAAAAGCTCATCCTATATTTTCTAATTATAGAGATATATTTTATAAAAATAATGTAAAATATATTCCTAATAAAATAGAAGAGTTAGATGAATTTGGATTATCTATATGGTATTTCGATGATGGAAATAAAACAAAATATGGATATCAATTAAATACTCAAAATTTTACTATAACAGATATTAAAAAATTATCATTATTATTAAAAACAAAATTTAATATTAATAATACTATTCATAAAAATAAAACAATTTATATTTTATCAGATTCTAAAGATATTTTAACAAATATTTTAAATAAATATTCAATTCCTTGTGTAGATTATAAAATACATAGAAAGACGAGTCCTGTATAAATTGGGTGAATTCGGTGAAAGTCTAGAAGTAGATAACCCCGAGCCAAGCTAAGTTTAGGTTAAAAGAACTTAGAAGGTGTAACGCATAGTAAATGAGCCTAACAATAATTTTACCACGAGCGCCCAACATTTTTAATAAAAAATGATGATGTATGCTGAACTGTAGATATAACAATTATGAAACTACAGAATTTAAAGATAAAAAACTTTAAAGATAACAACATTGCCATATCATACTCCTAATGTAGCAGATGGTTTATGTTTTAGTTCTAATCTAAAACATATAGTACCACCTAGTCTTAGAAATATTTTAACTGAAATGTATAATGATATTTATAATAAAAAACAATTAGATATTAAAGCTAATCCTAATTTGGAATATTTAGCTAAACAAAACGTTTTATTATTAAATACAGCATTAACAGTTGAAAGAGGTTCGCCTGGTTCTCATACAGAATTATGGAAACCATTTACTAATTATGTTTTAAATAAAATTAGTGATAGAAAAACAGATAATATAGTAATCTTTTTATTATGGGGAAATAAAGCGAAAGAATATAAACCTATAATAGAAAAAAATAACTTTAATATCATATATGAAGCAGCTCATCCATCTCCATTTTCAGCATATAATGGTTTCTTTGGATGTAGACATTTTAGCTCTGTAAATGAAACATTAAGGTTTTATAATGAAAATAGTATTAATTGGATTGATGAAATTAATTAATAAATATAATCCTAAATTAGGAATAGAAGCTTTTAAGTTTGGAATAAAATATGCAGCATGTTTAAAAGGTGAAAATGATGAATTTTATAATATAACAGCTTTTGCTACATGTAAAGATTTATTTCCAGACATTTACTGGTATGAATACAAAGGAAAGAAAGAGAAAAAAGAAAAATATATATATGGTTACGACTTATTATATACAGAAGAATATGTAAAAAATGATATTAATCATATTTGTTTACAATTAAATAAAGAACAGTTTGAATTATATAATAAGAATTTAGAATTTTATACTGATTTTTGTAATAAATATTTGAAATATTTTAATGTAAAAGGAGAAATTAAAACCTTTGTAATTGAGAATGAAACTAAAGATGAATTTAATTATGTAATGTGTGAATTTCCAAAACACTTATGTGATAAACATTTTTTAGCTTCTATGTTAATATTAGTATTGAGAAATGGAATATATCTAAGTAAAAAGAGAATATCTTTTAAACTCTATATTTTAGATTTAATTTCTATAGGTACAGAAATAGAGAACCAAAACAAAAAATCTACTATAATAACTATAATAAGAGATTATTATTATTTCAAAAATATTATTAAAGTTTTATCTTTATTAAGAAAACATAAGAAGCATATAAAATCTTATTATAATTTTAATTATATAGGAGATTCCCATGGATTTGGTGTTGTTAATATTTCAAATAATTTAGCGGATGAATCAAAATTTAAATACGTAGTAAATGAAAGTTTCATATAGAATAAAAATAAGAAGTAGACATCCTAGTCATAGTGTCTTAAGAAAAAATTTACCTAAATTAGGTTTTACTAGTATTGTTAGATTAGGCAGTACTACAGAATTACTAGATAAATCCAAAGTAGAATTAAATTCAATAGAATCAATAAGAACTAGTAGTAATAAACTACTAATGAAAGAAGCTTTTACAAAACATAATGTTAAAACAGCAGATTGGTTTAAATTAATTGATATAAATAAAGAAGAACTTCCTTTCGAATATCCTATTGTAATAAAAAACATTTATGGAAGTAGAAACACAGGTAATCACTTTATTTCTAATAGAGAGGAATTAGATTCTTTTTTAAGTAAAAGTATTAATTTAAACAATTATATTGTTGAGAAATATTATAATTATAATAAAGAATATAGATTACATGTAAATAAACATACTTGTTTTTATACTTGTAGAAAAATGTTAAAGACTGATGCTAAAAATAGATGGTTCAGAAATGATTCTAATTCTATTTGGGTTTTAGAAGAAAATGAATTATTTGATAGACCAGCTAATTGGAATGAAATAGTTAATGAATGTATAAAAGCTTTAAATGCTGTTGGATTAGATTTCGGAGCAATTGATTTAAGAGTACAATCAAATAAAGATAAGAAAGAAAATATAAGACAAAATCCTGATTTTATAGTTATTGAAACAAATAGTGCTCCTAGTTTTGGAAATATAACACAACAAAAATATTTAGAAGAAATACCTAAAATGTTAATTAACAAATACAACAATAGATGATTTTAAGTAATATTTTATTAACGCTTTTATTTTGGTATAGTTTGATAACTTTTATAAGTTTGATGTTTACTAAACCAAAATATAATACCTTTAATTGTGGGTTATTTGGATACATAGGTCCTAAAGCTGATGTAATGGCTTTAAAAATACTGGGCTTATATAATAATGATAGAGGAGGAGACTCATGTGGTTTTGCTTTAAAAACCGATAATTTAGATGATTTTATTATTGATAAAGGTTTTGATAGTAAAAAAGACTGGGGAGATTTTATAGTTTCATCTGAATTATGTAATTATGAAGATGAAACAGTTAAAGTTTTCTTAGGTCATACTAGAAAAGCTTCAAAGTTTTATTCTAAAGAGAAAGAAACACATCCTTTCTTAATACAAAATCAAGATACAAATATAGATATAATAGGAGCACATAATGGCACTATCCATAATATGACTGATTTATTAACTAAATATGATATGTCAGATGTTAAAGACATAATGGATTTAGATAGTTATCAATTATTTTCTATATTAAATACTAAGAATTATTCTGTATTAAAAAACTACGAAGGAACAGCTACTTTAACATGGACTTTTCCTAAAGAAAATGATTCTTTGTATATATATAAAGGAGCTTGTTTAGTTGAACAATGGAATAATACAACCAAAAAACATGAAGAAGTATTAGTAGAAGAAAGACCATTATATTATGTTAGAATAAATGATGGTTACTATTATTCTTCTTTATACATGTCTTTAAAAGCTTGTTTTCCTAATAATAAAGTAGAATGTTTTCCTACAAACAAAGTTATTAAACTTTATTTAAACAAGGATAATAAAGTAATAGTAAGTTATCCTAAAACTTCTGATGTAGATAGAAGTGATAACAAACAAAATGCTAATACTGGTAGAAAAAGAGTTGTTATTACTAATGTAAATAACAACATAAACACTTATTCTAGCGCTGCAAAGCAGACAGCCCTTCCATGGGAGAAAGAAACGGAAAAAACAGAAAGCTCGAAGAAGACGAAGATGATTCAAGATTTCAGTTCTTTAAAAAATATTTTTGGAACTGGAATTAGTATTTTGTCAGAGCCTAAGTTAGATGTTTTAGACACAACTATTCATTTAGACCGAGTTGTGTATTGGAGGGGTAGGTACTATAAAAATGGTCATTTGTGTCATGGAACATTTACATTAGATAAGTTCGGATATAAAAAAGATTCACCTTTATTTAGTCAATATCAAGGACCTAGAATTTATTATTTTATTTTAGGTATGTTGGTAACTGAATCTGATTTTGGAAAATTATATAATGTCAACACAGATAGTGCTATTAAAAACAAAGTATTTGTAACTGATTCTTGTTATATAGATGTAGCTTTTATGAAAGATTGTTTAGTATCAGGTCATTATTATTCAGATACTACTTATGATTTTATAGAAACCCATAGTAATTATGGATATGAACTATTTAGTTCAGATGGATTTAATGAGAAAGAAATTGAATACAAACCTTTATTTTCAAATAGAGTATATAAGATTTCATCAGATGATAAAGTATTAGGTTTAATGGAAGATATGTTTGATTCTTATATTGTTGTAAAAAAGGATTCTAGTCCAGGGTGGCTAAAGAAAACTGTACAATATTCAGTATCTTCAGCTAGTACAGAATTTATTTACTTAAATGGTTCTAAAAATCAAAATATGATTATTACAAATGACGATAATGATAATACCAAATCTAACTCTAATTCTGATTTCAATCCTACTGAATTAACAGAAGATGTAAAAGATGTAGAAGATGCTCCATTCGATAAAGATATGGAAATGATTTATGACGATAAAAATTATATGGAAGGAATAGCGTTAGAATTAAAAAGAGAAATTTGTGATAAATATATTTCATTTGTAGAAACAGAAATAGACAATTTTATAAAAGAAATAGAAGAAGCTAATGAAGAAATTGTCTATGCTACAGTTAATAAAGATGAAGATTTGGAACAAGTAGATTCTACTTTAAATCGTTTTATTAAAGATTTAAAGCAAGCTAAACTTTACTTAAAAGAAAGAATGAATTCTGCTATGAAAAATAGCGAGTTTATTGATTTGAATATAGAAGATAAGAATAGCAAACAGGAAATTCTTATTAATGATTAATTTTTTAAAATATGTCTATTATAATAAATGAAGACGTTGATATTGATATGAGTAATTTAAAAGTTGTTAGTGTTAGTGGTAAAGAAATTCCAAGAACAAATGCTATTAGAATTAAAGGAAGATGGTATGAAAGAAATGTAGATTGTTTCATGATTCCTAATATTGGAAACAAAATAGGAAAAAATGGAAAAGACTATATGTGGCATATTAAGAATAATGGTATAATTGATTTGGATTTTGAAAAAAATGAATATAGAAGAATTAGTGATATGCTTAAAGAAGGCAAAGTAAAAGGTTATATAAATAAAAAACTTGACGTTGCTTACTTTACTATTAATCCTAATTATTCTGTATTGATTAAAGAATCTTTGGGAGACCCTGGTTTATATTGTTTAAATAAAGAATTAATAGAAAACAATCCTAAATTTGTAGAAGATTTAGTAACAGGAATATATTATGTAAAAGATAATATTAATTCTTCTTTACTAAAAAATATTACAAAGAAAAGAATAGACCATAACCAATATCCTGAAGGTTTAACCTATAATGCTGACCCTAATAATATACTATATCTAAAAATTATAGAAGAGCATACTAAATACAAAAATAGTATGAAACCTTCTAAAAACGTAAAAATAATTGCTAATAACTTATTAGAAAATTATTCTTTTGGTGTTGAGTTTGAAACTATAAATGGAACTATACCTAAGAATCTTTGTTCTATGTATGGTATAGTACCACTTAGAGATGGTTCTTTAAAAGGTCCTTACGGAGAAGGTATTGAATTTACAACAGTACCTTTAAGTGGAGCTGTTGGATTAGAAATCCTAAAAAATCAAACTTACGAATTATCTAAAAGATGTGAAATATCTCATAATTGTAGTATGCATTTACATATATCTGGTATACCAAAAACAAGATATAATGCGATGGCTGTTTATAAGTTATTTTATCTATTAGAGGAAGAGTTCTTTGGTTTAGTTCAACCTTATAAAGAGAATCCTGGAAAACTATGTTCTGATTGGAAAAAGTTTTCTTCAGACATAAGAGACAATTATTGTAGCAAATTACCTAAATTTAGTTTTTTAAATAAAACTGTATCTGAATCTGAAGCTATAAATTATTTTAAAGATTTATTTATATTTTTAGCTGACCATTCAGAGATAACAAAAGAAAGTAGTATTTATAATTTTGAAGCTTATGTACATCCTAAAAATAGAAAATGGTTGATTAATAGTAGATATTATTGGGTTAACTTTGTTCCATTTGTATTTAATAGAAGTGAAACTATAGAGATGCGTTTACATACGCCAACTCTTAATTTTACTAAAACAAGTTGTTGGTTATTTATAAATTTAGCTGTATTAAAATTTGCAGAAAATAATGCTAATCTTATTTTAAATAAAGATTTTAATAAGATTACATTAGAAGATGTAGTTAAAGGATATCTAACTGACTTCGGAAATACTAAATTAAGTAGAACAGAAGAAGAAAACTTAATAATAAAAGATTTTGTTGATTACTTATTGGCTTATATTAATAATAGAAAAGAGTTATACTTTAGCAATAAAGAAAAGAAATTATATTACGATAAAAAAGAATTTGTTGACGATAATACATTTTCGTTGAAACATAAAAGAATGAATAGTCTTTATTAATAACAATAATGCCAAATAATAAAACAAGAGGAAGTTCTTTTGAAAGATACTGTATCAATAAACTTAAAGAATTAGGTTATGATAAAGCTGTTTCAAGTAGAGCTGAATCTAAAAATAGAGATAACCTCGGAGTGGATATTTGTTATACAGAACCATTTAATATTCAATGTAAAACTTTATCAAAGAACATTGATATTTATGATGTTATAACAAATATGCCCTCTGAGGAATCTATGATTAATATGATATTCTATAGAAAAACAAAAAAAGCTAAAGTTAATTTTGTTACACAAGGAGAATATGCAATATTACATTTAAATGATTTTTTAACCATAATGAAAATATTAAATAAATATAAAAAAATTGAGTTATAAAACAAAAGATTTAATAAGTCAAAGTGATTTAACATTACTAAGTTTTAGTCCTTTAGCTTATTATAATAAAAAGAATTTAAATCCATTAGAAGAAGTATCTAAATCTTATTTTGATTTAGGTAGTTTAGTAGATGCTTTATTATCAGAACCACAAGAAGTAATAGATAAACAATTTGCAATTGATTCTAATATAAATAAACCTTCTGATAAATTACTGGATTTATGTAATCAAATAGTTAAAGAAGTATATGAATATACTAATTTATTAGGTATTAGTAATCCTAAATTATTAGAAGATCCATTAATAATATTAGATGCTAGAGAAAAAACTGGATATAATAAAAATTTAAAAGAAGATACTCTTATTAATAAGGTATTAGAATATAAAGATTACATGTTATTTAAATTAGAAAATTATAATAAAGTAATAATTGATTCTAATACTTATAATAAAGCACATGAAATAGTTAATAGTTTATTAACTAATGATAAGATTAGTAAGATATTAGATAATTGTAAACAAAAACAATTAGAAATATATTGGAATTATAATGAAGAAGATTGTAAATCTAAATTAGATTTTGTAAAAGTAGATGAAGTAAATAAAGAAATAAACATATATGATTTAAAAACTACTTCTGATTATGTTTATAGCTTTCCTAAATCTATTATAAAATTCAGATATGATTTACAAGGAGCATTTTATGTTAGTGCTCTTTATGAATATTATTCTAATAATCCTGAATTATTAAAAGATGATTTAATTAAGTATACTTTTAATTTTTATTTTATAGTTGAATCAACAAGTTATCCAGGAACACCTTTACTATATAAACTATCTGAAAAAGATTTAAGTTGTGGTGTATCAGGTGGTATTTTAAAATCTAATAAAATAAAATTAAAAGGATTTGTCGAATTAATTGATGATTTAAAATGGCATAAAGAAAATAATCTTTGGGAATATCCTAGAGAAGTATATGAAAATAACATGGAAATAGAAACAAATATTTATGAATAACAATTATAATTATAGTAGTAAATTCTTACTTCCTTTTTTAAGACCTAATTATGGAATGTTATTTAATGCTTTTAATTTAAAAAATTGTTATATCGGAGATGAGAGATTTGTTCCTAAAGAAAAGAATCGTTTATATTTACTTTTTCATCCTAAACCTAATGATTTAAATGAATTTAAAAAAATACTTCAAAACAAAGGTATACCAAATATGGAATTTTATTATCCAACAAATAATATTTTAGAATATGTTGTTGTATGTAATTTTCCAAAAGATTGCTTTTATTATTTAAAAGAATTTATACAAGGAAGATATTCTAAAATTAAGCAAACAGATATTAACAAATACTTTCCAAGAATGGTTAGAAACGTATACGGAGATTCTATTATATCTCCTACTTGGGAAATATTAGTTAAATCTAAAAGATTAAAGAAACAATTAGAACAAGATTTAGAAGTAGAGATAGATGATGAACAGGAATTATTCAGTATTCCTTATAACAATAGAGAAATAATCGAACAAAGTAAAACAAAATTATTTAATTATGTCGAATGAGATAGGATTGAGATTTAATAAAGATAAGATTAGACATGATTTATTACCACCTTTTGCTATTAATGAAGTAGCTAAAGTATTAACATTTGGAGCTACTAAATATGAACCCAGAAATTGGGAAAAAGGATTAAGTTGGACAAGTACTTTAGCTAGTTTAAAAAGGCATTTAAATCTTCTTGAACAAAGAGAAGATTATGATAAAGAATCTAATATGTTACATGCTGCTCATATAGCTACTAACGCATTAATGTTATTAGAGTTTTATAAAATAGCTCCTCAATTTGATGATAGACCGCTAAGAACTTTAGATCAACAATTTACCTTAGATATAGATGATGTTATATGTAGTTGGATGGATGCTTGGACAGATAGATTTAATCTTCCAAAAACTAATAACTCCTGGTATTTTGATAGAAATATTCTAGATAGATTTAAAGAATTAGCTAATAATAAAGAATTAGATGAATTTTATTTATCTTTAAAACCTTTAATTGATCCTAAAGATTTACCATTTGAACCTCATTCTTATGTAACTAGTAGACCTGTTGATTCTGAAATAACAGAGAAATGGTTAGATATGCATGGGTTTCCAACAAGACCTGTTATAACTGTAGGATTAAATGGTTCTAAAGTAGATGCTATTAAATCTACAGGATGTAAAATACATGTTGATGATAGTTATCGTAACTATCTAGATCTAACTAAAAACGGAATCTGTTGTTATTTATTTGATAGACCATGGAATCATAAATACGATGTTGGTTTTAAAAGAATATATTCTTTAAATGATTTAAAATAGTGAATATAAAAAATTTATTTTATGTTCCTATTAAGTTAGAAAGTATCTATAAAAGTAAATTCTCTAGTTTTAAATATGATTATATATTATATTGTAAATATAGAAGTGATTACGTTATAGATACTTTCTTAACTAAAAAACAAGTTAAAGATTTAATAGGAATAGATAACTACAAATTATTAATTAATAAAAAACAAAATAAATTTAATATTCACTATAAACAATTAAGAAATTATGAGTAGTAAAAAAATATTATCAGCACAAGATAAATTAAATAATTTATTAAAAGATAGTAATTATAGATGTAATTTTGCAATGAAATCAGGTTTAAATATTTATATAACTAGGTTTAAAAATAAATTAGATGATGCTATTATAGTTACAACTTCTAATTTAGAAAGTGATGTTAATTATCTAATAGCTAATTATAATAAAGCAACAAGAAAAAAAAGAATACAAAGATTAAAGAAATTAGAAGAATTCTATAATGCTTATGAAGATAAAATAACAGATATATTAAATGAAAGTAATTAAAGAATATAAGTTTCCATCTTTATATAAAGTAGTTACTTTAAGAAAGAACAATATAATGACAGTAAAAACTGTAAAGTATTATACCTTAGATGGTAAAACAGAAGTTAATTCAAATTATTATCATAAACTTGATAACGAATTGAGTAAAAAAGAAAGAGAGTTTTTATTAAAAAAAAATCTAAATAATGAGACGTAAATTTAATGTTGGTGATTTTGTTACAATAAATGCTAAAGGATTTAAACTAATTAAAGATTTACCAAATGCTTTAGAAATTTATAATCAAAAAACAAAAGTTCAAATTGTTGAGTATGTAAATAGATATGATTATAATCCTTATAAAGTATGTATAAATAATAAATATATTTATTTTAAATCAGATGAATTAGATAAAATAGAATTAAAAGGAGATATATCAATAGATACTAAAGTAAAAAACAAACAAAATTATTTAGACTTAAGTAGAAAACTACAAAAGTTAAAAGTAAATAATGAAGAGTTAGAAGAATTAAAAAAACAAAATGATTCAGAAATTTTAGAAATTGAAAATAAATTAAAATTTCTAAGAGATTTTGGATTAGGTTCTTTTGATGATAAACAATATAGAGGTATTACTAAAATAACAGGATTTATTTCAAAGATTAATTTTATTAGTAATCCTAATCAAAGAATGTCACTTTACAATGAATTAATTAAACATTGTAAACAAATAAAAATTGAATAAAATATAATAAATTTAACAAATTGAATTTAAACGATTATCAAACATTTGTAAAAGAAATTTCAGTATATCCTAATGTAGGTGAAAATATAATATATCCTGTATTAGGATTATGTGGTGAAACTGGAGAAGTAGCTGAAAAGATTAAAAAAGTTATCAGAGATAACAATGGTGTTATTACAAAAGAAAAGCAGATAGAAATAGGAAAAGAATTAGGAGATGTTATTTGGTATATAGCTGCTATTTGTAATGAATTAAAACTTGATTTATCTGATGTTCTTTTAGCTAATATGGAGAAATTAAATTCCAGAAAAGATAGAGACAAATTACAAGGTAACGGAGATAATAGATAATAGATATGAACTTAATAATATTATTTGTAATAGCATTTATACAAAATATGGTTTTTACTTGGGTAAGTAGAAGTCGTAATAGTGGTAATGTAAATAAACATATGATTGCTTCTATATGTAGCAATTTAATTTGGTTTATATGTAACTTTTTTATACTTTTTCCAGAAATATTAAAAACAGTACAAGAAGGAAGTATATTAGATAGAGTTTTAGTTTTAATAATTTATACTATAGCAACATCGTTAGGTTCTGTAGTAATGATGAAAGTAAATTTAGGACATTGGTATATACCTTTTTTAACTGAAAATGGAAAAGATAAAGTAGGAGAAAGATAATGAATATATTTATAATAAGTAAAAATGAAATTAAATAAATCAGAAATAGAAGCATTAGCTAATAAAATATATGATGAATATAATGTAGAGAGAAACAAAACTATTAAAGCTGAAGAACAATCTGCTTTAGAAAAATATAAAAAAACCAAACAGTATTCTTTAATAGAACAATTAAAAAAAGAATTACCAGAAGGAATAGATTTATATTTTAAAAAACAAGGATTGAGTAGAGATTATCCTTATATGTTTGATATAAATTATACTATTAAATCAAGATATATGAGTTTAAGTGCTATAAAAGATGCTATAGTTTTAGCTCAATTAGATAACTCTAATATTAATGACATTATAGCTACTGTAAAAAAACAATTAATAAGTAATTAATAAAACTTTAATAATTTTAAATTTTAATGTATGATTGGTTTTTTAATATGTTTATTACTCATCCTTGGATTTTTTTATTTAAAAGATTGGGATGAGTCTGAGATGCTTAAATCTAGTTTGTTATTTAAGATATCTTCTTTAGAACATAAATTAATAGCAGAGAAATATAATAATGAAGTGTTACAAAAAGAATTAACACTTAAAAAGAAAGAAATAAAACAACTATATAAAACTATAGAAGAGTTAAATAAAAACAACATTGAAGATATTTTATTAGAATAAAATGAATGATGAAGGAATAAATATAAATATTAAAGATTCTTTGGATAATAAATATACTCCTTGGTTTTTAATAGCTATTTTAATAATAGTAATAATACTAATGAAACAATGTGATGGTGTTAAAAAAGTAGAAGACTTTGTATGTAATTGTGATGAAAGTTATTATGAGTTAAGAACTGTATATAGAGATACAGGTTCAGTAGAAAAAATTTACATACCAGAAAGAGATACTTTATTTGATACTGTTTTATTAGATAGATTTATTACTATTCCTCAAGAAGTAGATACCCAGGCTATAATAGAAGATTACTTTAGAGTATATACTTATAGAGATAGTTTTTTAGCTAATGATATTAAAGCTTATCTATATGATACTATAGGTATGAATAGAATATTATCAAGAAAGTGGGAACTTCAAAACTTGAGAGAAACATCTATTATACAACCAATTAAGAAACCCAAGTTTCAAGTTTATGTTGGTATGGGATTATCTAGTAGACATAAACTACCTATAAGAGCTGATATAAATCCTTCTTTAGCATTTAAAACTAAAACAGATTTATTATTAACTTTTAATTATGGAGTATTTGAAAATAGAATACAGGCAACTGTATATTATAAAATTAAGTTTAGAAAATGATAGAAATATTAAATTTTATTTTTAGTAGCTTTTGGATATGGTTAGGAACTTTTTTACTTTTAGGAGTAATTAGTTTAGGAATTTATAACTTATTCGGAAGTATTATAAAAGCAATAAGAAGATGAGCACTTTCGTAATAGGAGATATTCATGGAAATTTAAAATCTTTAAATCAGATTTTAGAAAGAGCTAACATAACCAAGGAGGATACATTGATCTTTCTTGGTGACTATGTTGATAGATTTCCTGAAAGCGCAGAAGTAATACATAGATTAATTGAATTACAAGAAACTAATCCTTGTATATTTATAATGGGTAATCATGATATTTGGCTTAAAGATTATTTAAATAAAGGTATAGCTCCTAATTTATGGATAACTCAAGGAGGAAGAGAAACTATAGAATCTTATCAAAAATATTTTGACAATAAAGAATTTATAGAAATGCACCGTAAGTTTTTAAATAATATGAAACCATATTATGTTGATAATAAGAATAGAATATTTGTTCATGGAGGGTTTACATCTTATAGAGGTATAGAACATGAACCTTATCATACTAATTATTATTGGGATAGAACTTTAGTTCAATTAGCTTATTATTATTCTAAGTTATTAGAAAAAAATGATAACACTCCAATACCTAAAATATTAAATACTTTTAATGAACTATATTTAGGACATACTAGTACTATAAGTTGGAATGATGAAAATGGTGAACCAATAACTACTCCTATAAAAATGTATAATGTTTGGAATTTAGATACAGGAGGGGGGTATAAAGGTAAACTAACAATAATGAATATAGACAGTAAAGAATACTGGCAATCTGATAATGTAGAAACTTTGTACACATGAAAAGATTAAAATCAACTATTTTTATACTTGCTATAATTATGTTATTATCAATAATTATTTTAATAATATTAAGTTTTTATCAAATAGTTAATGTGGGAGTTGCTGGTATAATATCTATAGCATTAATTTATATAAGTTATTTTTTACTTGAAACACATAAAAAATTATAAATGAGTCTTAAACAAGATTTAATTAAGTTATTAGCTAATAACAAAATAGAAGTTAAATACACAGATGTTATAATAAACAATTATAATACTACAGGATTAAATACAATTGATTTATTTTTTAGATATAAAGAAGCTAAAGTTTTTTATTTATATACATGGTATACTAAAGGAAATACAGTTAATGCTAAATTAACTATAGATAATATGAATAAATTAAATGCTTCTGATTTAGAAAAAATAAATCATATTTTATTTGCTTCTAAAGTGTTAATAGAACAAGAAGTAAAAACAATTAAAGATGGACAACAACAACATATTGTCTAAATTAGAAAAACTAGATGCTATATTATCTCATATAAATAATGTAAGAGATAATTGTTTAAAGTTAGGTAAATATCTAATTAAAAATAATAGAGAACAATTAGGTTTATTGCTAATAGCTAATTCTCAAATACATGATCATTCTAAATTTTTTGGAATAGAATGGGATAATATAGCAGATAGACATGGTAATCCAGAATTAATTAAAGTAACAGTATTCCATCATAATCATACTAATATGCATCATCCAGAATATTGGGGTAGTATTCATAATATGCCTGATGTATATTTAGCTGAAATGGTTTGTGATTGGAAAGCTAGAAGTAATGAATTTGGAGGAGATTTAATTGATTGGGTTACTAATAAAGCTACTATTAGATTTAAATTTACTTTAGATGATTTAGTAGGAATTAAAATAAAAGAATTTTTAAATATAATATTAGAAAAACAATTTTAATGAAAAAAGCTAAATTAAAAGTAATAAAAACATTAATAGAAACTAATGATTTGAATTATAATAAACTTAAAGCAGCAGAAGAACTTCAAGAATTATCATTAGCTTTAACTCAACAACTTTTAAAACCTACGAGAATAACTGATGAAGCAGTTATAGATGAAATAGGAGATGTTTGGATTAGGATGCAAATTCTTATGAAGTTATATGATAAGAAAAAAGTTAATGATAGAATAGTTTATAAGTTAAATAAATTTTCTGAATACTTTGATAAAAGATTATATAAAGGAAGTATTTAATAATAAAAAACATGAAATTAAAAACAAACAGTTGGCATAGTAGATATTATATGTATTTCTACGATTTGCGAGATTTTGAATTACCAAAAGATTATTGTACATATTTTTGGAAGTTGTCTTTTGCTATTCTTTTATTTATATTACCTCTATTATCTTTACCAGCATTATTATTTGTATTTTTGTTTGATAAAAGAAATATAGATAGAATTTCTTTAAAAGAATGTTTACTAATGACTTTTTTTGGAAATATAATATTTTCTGTTTTTGGTATTGTAGGATATGAGTTTTATAGTGATTTTTATCATGCTTTAATGGCATTTCTTATAATAATAGGTATTTTAATATTTATTATTCTTGGTGCTGTTGGATATATGTTCGTTACATCAGAAGAGTTAAAAGAATCAATATCCGATGTAGTTGAAGATAATCTAATATATAAGAAATATAAATCATTTAAAGAAAAGAATTGTCCTATAATAGAATGGGATAAATAATTAATATAAACAATAAAAAAGTCCGTTGAAACCAATCAACGGACTTTTTTTTACCCCTATCAATTAATGTTTATCTTGTATATCTTGAATCTAAATTTAGATTTTCTAATTCTTCTAATCTTTGAATATGATTAACAACAGGAATTACTTTTTTAACTTTTCTAACAAAATTAGATTTATCTTTATTGTAACCAGTTTTAATTTTATCTTCTCCTTGTATTGCTCTTATAGCTGCTGGAATTAATTCATATACATCAACTATACTCTTTGTAACAGGACTAATATCTCTTAAAATTTTAATCTGAGAAACAGGAGATACAAAGAAAGATAATTCCCCTTCAATTCTCATAGATTGATTAGTTATAAAAGTTAATAAAGCTACTTTCTCATCATCATCATCTAATTCTATTGATTTTAATATAGAAGATGCAGCTATTAAAGTTAGAATAAGTCTAAGTTCAGCTACATTCTTTCTCATATTCTCCTGATCTATTTCACTTAATCCTTCAAAAGAATTAGATTTATATAATCTAAAACTAAGTTGACTTAATATTTCAGTTCCTAACATTTTAACATAATTAACTAAATCAGTATTTTTATAAGTATCCATAGCACTTATCCATCTGCCTTTCATAGTTCTTCCTAACCTTTCATCATAATATTCTTTACCTATTCTCGCAGATATAGCTTGAGGTAACCATCTTCTAAATATCATTATCATTCTTCCCCATGTTTGTGATTTAATCTTTATAGGAGAATCAGGATCGTAGTTACCATGTACATATTTATTTATTTGTTGTATCTTTTTGTATAACTCAAATTTGTTTTGAGATCCATCGCCATAATTATAATCAGGAAACTCATCTTTTTTAAATTTTCCGTTATCGTCAAAAGCATCGAATAAAGTGTGTTCTTTACCATTTTTATCTTTTAATTTGATATTCAACATAGTAGCTATCATAGTTTGAGATTGTACAAACTTCTCTGTATGTATTTGAGCAAAGAATAATACATCTCCCATTTTTTTACCTATACTACCTGATTCATAAAAAGTATCTGTAGCATCTTTAACTAAGTTAAATTCTTTAGCTAAGTTATATACTTTACTATTAGGTTTTACAATACTAGTTGCTAATAAAACAGCTCTTCTTAATTGTGATTCTGTATAATCAACATTACCTGCAGCATGTATAAAGTTAGATATAGTACCAAATAAAGTATTAGTTACAGCAGAAAAAGCATTAAAAGATAACCCTTTTAATCTGGTATAATCTATAAACCTATCAATTATATTACCTATAGTAATTTTTCTTACTTCTCCTTCAACTTCTACAGTACCTATTTTAGAAGTATGATCTTCTCTATGTTTATCATATAACATAGAATCAATATAATATTCTAATTGGTCAATTGATTGTTTATTACCATTTAAGAGTTCAATCATCTCACCATACTTATTAGTTTTATTCTTTCCTTCTACTTCTATTCTCTCTTTTAAAGTTTTAAATATATTTCTAGCTATTATGATAGGATCTTCTACAGCAGCTTTATATTCATAAGAATAAGACATTACTGCAAAAGCATTTAATACTTTTTCTAAATCATAAGATTTTTCATCAGCATTTAATTTACCAGATACCATATATACTGGTATTTTCTTTTGTGGTCTACCTGTTAATGGATCTTGTAAAGAATAATCTTTAACAGCATCTAATGGTTCTGAGAAATACTTAACAAAAGCAGGACCTAAACCTCTAAAGATATCTGTCATTTTCTTTTTACTAAGTTCATGCAACATAGACCTTTTCAATTCAGGTATAAAATTAGATTGCATGTTTACTGGAAGAACACCTTTTCTTTCATCTAATTTAGTAACAAAATAATTATAGAATCTTTGTAGTTCTGGAGTATTCTCTATTTTAGTATATCTATCATCTTTCCATAAACTTTCTTTTGGTTTATATTCTATATATAAATATTTTTTCTTACCATTTGTAGGATTGTGTTCTTTTATCCATTCTGTAAATAATGCTTCATTAACATTACCATCTACATCAGTATATAATAATTTAGCTTCACTTTTAGCTTTATTATATTTATCATTATCTACAATTATATCTGTATTCTCTTCTAAAAATTTATAATACTTATTCCATTTTTTAGTTTCTTTAGCTTCTTTTAAAAGTTTAGAACGTATATCATAAAATTCTTGTTTAATATTAGTTATGTAATTACCTGTTAAATTACCTTTATTATCTTTCTGTACAAATAAATCCCATAATTTTTCATCTTTAATATTATTAGCTTTAGCCCATTCTTTTAATAATTTAACTTCTTTAGAAGTTTCTTCTTCAAATTCTTTAGCTGACTCATAAGCAGAAAATGAAGCTCTATCTAATAACTCATATATTTTTCTAAACAATGGTATTTTAGATACAGATATATCTAAGAACTGAGCTTCAAAGAAATTAGTTTCTGTTGGATTTATAAATAAGTTTCTAGGATCATGAGGATTAGAAATAAAAATATCATTTAAATAGTTATTTATGTATAATTTATTTACATTATCTAATAATCTACTTGCTTTATCAGATATTAAAGATAAGTTTTTATTTAATTCTTCATCTTCATATTGTATAATTTTAGATAAATTTCTCCACGCACTTAAATAGTCATTAGCAATAGCATATAAATCTTCTTTTTCTTCTCTAGATAAACTGGTAAAATTATTAAATAATTGTTCTACTTTATCTACTTGTGATTTTGCTAAATCTTCTATTAATCCTATATCTCTTGTTTTAACTAACTTTTTAATATAGTTCTCTATTGCTGTTATTCTCGCATTTATTTTGTTATTCTTTGTTTCATTTCCTTTTACTCTTTGAGATTTAAGAACATCAATTACTTTTTGTTGTCTTCTTATCTCATCGTCAATTGCTTTTACACCAGTCTTTTTACCTGATATAGAATATAAAGTATCAGTACTTAAAAAATTTCTTATATCAAAGGATGTTCCTTCTAATAAATAAGAAGATGATTCTTTTAATACTTCGTTTAATTGTTTTTCAAATAACTCTTCGTTACTATTTTTAAATATACTTTTAATATACTTTAATATTCTTTGTATTATATTATCTGTTTTAGTATCAGATTTATTTTTGTTATTATGGATATAATTATTAATTAATTTACCCATAGTTTCTTTAACTAATAACTCTTCGTTATTATCATATTCATTAGAATATGTTTCTAATACATTATTATATTCAGTTGTATTTTTAGATAATTCGTATAATCTATTATATAAAGTAGGATTTTTAACTTTTAACATTTCTACTAAAAAGTGAGCAGCTTCTTCTCCTAGTACTGTACTATCTAATTTATCCTTAGATACTTTAATAACTTTATTTAGAATATCTGCTAAAGCATCTGCTTTTAAATTCTTTCTTGTAGTTAAATTATCAACAACTTCTACCGATATATCATTGTTATTTAAAAAGTTAGTTATTATATCTAATAATTTAGATTCTGTTTTATCAACAGTCTCTTCTTTTGTATCCATTGATTTTTTAATAGGATTAAAAGGAGGAATCTCTTTATCAAAAGATGGTGATAAAGAATAAAATATATTATTCTTATTATCAACTTTTTTAAATAACTCTTTATTAGGAACAGCTTTAGTTCCATTATTTTCTTCATAGAACCATTTACCTTCTATATCATATCTTTCTATTCCGTTTTGAGTTAATAGTTTATTAACCTCTCTAAACTTCTTTAAATCAGTAATATTTAGATAAGGGTCTATTACATTATTTCTTTTCAAATAATCTTTAGCGTTAGCTTCTGCTGTTTTATAAGGTAATTTACAAGACATTTAATTGATATTTTATTTTTATATTAAAAAGGAGGAGGACCACAATCGTCACCTTCTACCATATCTTCATCAGTTATTTGATCTCTTAGATCGTCTATAGTTAATTGACTTGGGTCTAATAAAGATCCAAATGGAGAACTAGTAGGAAGTAAATCAGAATTTAAAGTAGGTGTTTCTTCTTTATTTATAGGAACTTCTACTGCTACTTCATTAACAGATTTAGTTAAAAAAGAGTTCATAGAATATTCATTATTTAATTGATTTACTTTTTCAAATATTCTATGAGTATCTGTTTCATCATATATCATATATAATTCACTTCTTCTTTTTTCTTTATTATACAGTTTAACAAAATCTGTTACTAATAAAGTATCAGGAGTAGTATTTTTAGTTATATCTATAGATACAGTTCTCTTATCTTTTGAAAATCTACCATTAACTATTTCAGGAGCTTTATTAGGATTGTTTCTAAAGAATTGTTGGACAAATAATTTAGACATCTTTATCTCATTAATAGGATTATTATTTAGTATAGAATAAAACTCTTTAGAATTATAAGCATCTCCAAATCCAATAGATACTAAATACTCTATAGGAATAATAGAACTCAATCCATTAGAACTTCTTAGACCACCTGTTGTTAAATAAGAATAAGCTATTAAATCTTTAGCTAATAAAGCTTCTTCTGCATTATCAGAAGATAACATATCAGCTACAGTTTTCATACCATAAATTCTTTCAGTTGATTCTAATTGGTTTGTATTTAAAGTAATCTTATCTACAAATAATTCTTTATTATCAGCTAACTCAATATTCATTCTTTGCATTAACCAATTATCAGGATTATCTGTTTTATATTTTAATAACCTGGCTCCTATTCCTTTAAGAATATTTTTTCTATATTCATCAAAAGTTACTTCTGTAGAATAAAGATTATTTTTCTTATAAGTCATTAAGAATTGAATTAATGCTTTTTTAACATCTCTACTTAGTTTTTGAGATAACTCATCACTACCTAAAGATTTTAAAATATCAGCATTAATATCATAAAACAACTTACTATTATATGGATATAAACTATTATTGTTATATAAACTTATAACAGGTCTATAAGCTTTATCCATTAACTCACCTGCAAATGTTTTAGTATAAAAATCATCTACATTTCTAAATGGTAAAGCTTTAACAGCTTCTTCTGAAAGTTGAGTACTCTCTCTATATTTATCTGATAGATTTATGTTTTTAACTAAATCAGTAAAGTTTTTACCTACTGATTGAGTATCTATATTTAAACCATTTATAACTTCAGTTAATTTAGCAGCTGTATTACTATATTGCATATAAGTATGTAATATTTTTAATTGAGCTTCATAGAATAATATCTTTTGTTGATTATTTAAAGATTCTAAATTTTTATTAATTTTTAAATTATTCTCTAAACCTTTTTTAGAAAATATACCAATATCAGTAGCTGTAAATGGTTTACCTTTTAATTCTTTTATTTTATTATTAAAATAATTTATAGTTTGTATTTCAGCTTCTTCTTCATAAGTAGTCTTTACATACTTATTTAAACTTGATTTACTAGCTTTTAAAATTTCAATATATTTAACAATAGCAGGTTGTTTTAAAAAGCCTACAATCAAAGATAAATCATCTATACCAGATATTGCTATATACATAGCTGTAGGTAATGTTTCTATATTTAAATTAGCTTTATTCAACTGTTGCTCTTTAGCGTTATCCACAGCAGCAGATTGGAATATCTGTAGTATATCTGATATATAGGTATTGTTAACAACACCTCTTATTTTATTAAGTTTAAATAATCCAAATAATTCTTTATTATTATAAGAACCTGCTTTGTCTAAATCAACATCAGTATATAATTCATCTGAATCATCTTTTTTAAATTTAACTCCTTTTATAACATCATTTGTTTTTAAAGCAAAATTAGTATACTGAGCTTGAGAAAAGAAAGTAGAAAATAAAGAAGTAATACCAACTGCTGTTTTACCTACTACGTTAGATTCGAAATAAGCATCTTGTGTTACTGAAGAAAAAGGACTTATTACTTCTGTTTGTTCATCATATTGACTATAGTGATCATTCACTTCTTTTAACACATCAATTTCGTTTGGCTTCAACATTCTTTCTAATAACTTAGGATTAGTAAGAACATCTAAGTACATATCTATTATCTTATTCTGTCTGGCTTTTAAAGTATTCTGAGCAGCAGGTGATTGTTCTTTAAAGGTTTCAAAGTCAGGAATATATTTTTTATTTATCAATTCATTTATTAAAGATTTTTTACTTGTTATATAATCCTCTTCTATTTCTTTAAATTCTTTATTTAAAAATAAAGTCTTAACATTTAATAACTCTATTTTTTCTCTTATTTCATCTTCTTCTTCTCTAGTTTTAGCTTCTTCTAATTGTTCAGCATAATCTTCTAATAGACGTTGAGTATCTTTATTACTCTTTATTGCTTTCTCATACTCTTTCTTATAAAATGAGAATGTTTTGAGTTTTGATTTATTCTCTCTTAAATATAAAGCTAATAACTCTTCTACTTTTTCAACATACCTATTCTCTACATCTTTCTCATCTAAAGATTCACTATATTTAACTACTTGTTTAGTTATAGGATCTACGTTTTTAAAATAAATATATAATTTATCAACGTCAAAGTCAGATCCCATTCTCTTCAACATCTCAGGAGAAACTACAACTAAGTCTCCCATAGAAGGAGGTAAGAATCCTTGAATTTTTAATGGAACCATTAAGTTATGTCCTTGGTTAGGAATCCTAAAACCAACTACTCTTAATAATTCTTCAGGTATATTATTAATATCGCTAAAATAACTTTTAAAGATATTTGGTAAATATATTCCTTCAGGTAATGTTCTAGCTTCTTCATTAGATTTTTGATTAAACCTTTCATTTAAAATATCAGATAAAGCTCTAGCTTGAGATATATCTGTAGTAGCAAATTGATCAGTTAATGTTTTACCTTTAGCTTTTTGATATAAATCTTTTTCTAAATCTGGATTTTCATTTAAATATTGTTCCCATAAAGATTTATAAGCTTGGTAAGACTCTTCTTTAGTCATTTTATTTAAAGGTGCTTTACCTTTACCTAATTTCCAATCGTTACCTTGAACTCTATATCCTTTAACATCTAATTGATATGCTTCCTCTATAGTTCTACCATCATTTAATTTAGCATATAAAGCACTAAATCTTTTATCTCCTTTAGAAGAAACTTCATAATTATTTTTATTTTCTTTTTTATATCTACTCCAATCTATTTTTGTTTCTGATTCAATAGATAAGGTATCTAATGAATTACTATTATCTCTAATATACTGAATCTTATTTTTTGCATTTTTAAATAATTCTGATTCTGTATCTATTACTTTATTAAATGCAAAGTTAGAAGCTTGAACAAATGATTTACCACTCATCTTCTGTTTTACTAATTTATTAGTAAAAATAGATAATAAGAGTGATTCTATTTGTTCAGAGTAAGGTGTTAAGTATAAAGGAATTAAGAATTTATTATCAAGTGTTTCTAAAGCTTGTAAAAAGTTTTCATCAAATCCTCTTGACTCAGCTTCTCTTAATATTACTTCTTTAAATTTATCTATATTATTTATTTGATACCTTTTAGTTTCAGGATCATAATAAGACTCTAAAGTAGCTACTATTAAGTTTCTATAATTCTCTTGTACTGTATATAAGTGTAAGTCTTCGAACAATGCTTTTTTCTCTTCTGCATTAGCATCAAATTCTTTTAAAGCTTCAAAGAGAAGTTTTCTAGCCTGAGAAACTAAGTTTACTTTATTTTTCTCTGCATCGAAAGGAACTTCTTGCTGTAGTCTCATACCACTCCAAGGAAGAACATTTATGTTATCGGGATCTAAATCTAATAACTCATAGTTTTCATTTACAATTGGTTGTATACCTTGTGAACCTATCTTAGAAGCAGATTCAAAAAATAGTATATCTACAGGATTATCTTTATTTTCCATTTTATCCTTTAACTCTTTTAATTGAGTAAAGTTATTATTATTAACTAATTCGTTAATCAATGGAAATGCTGAGAACTTAATATATTTAGGTACATATACTTTTAAAGTATCATCCCATACATCCTCCACGTATACAGGTTTCAGAGGTCCTAATACTTTGTATAAATCTTTATTAGATAGTTTTTGATTATTTCTTATCTTATTAATAATTCTCTTATAATCTTTATCTAATCTACCTAAACCATCTAACATTTTTTCATAAGTATCTAAGGTTACTATTGCCTGAGCATCAGTACCATTCATATCTTTAGAATACTCTTCAACTAATTTATCATAAGTTTTCTTATCTTTAACAATTGATTTTAAGTCTTCTAAAAATTTATCTTTATTTTTTAAAGGATAATAAATATCTTTAACGATAGCAGCTCTAAATGAACCTTCTAAAAAGAAGTCTAAACCAGGAGCTAAGTTTTTAGCAGCTCGTTTTGAAGCATCATCAAGGTTTTTAGTAAAAGCTAAATCGTTATCCATCAAACTAGAATATACAATTTGAGATAATAAACTATTATATATATAACTATCTAATAAGTCTATATCTTTATCTTTTTGTTTAGAATAATTTACATCAATATATTTAGATAATATATTTCCTTTATTATTTACTAAATTAAGTTTTTGTAATTGTTTTATTTTTTCTTCTTTAAGCTTAATGAAAATATCATTTAAAGCATTTAATATTTGTTCCTTATGTACTTCTGGATTATATAAAGGATCAGTTAATAAGAAAGTAGAGTTCTCTGTAGATAAACTTGTTTTATTTAAAGTTGGAAATATTACAAATTTAAAAGCTTCCCCATCTTTACTTAATTTATCTTTTTTGTAATGATAGTTTAAAACTAACTTTGATTCTAATCTCTTTTTTAGAGCTGGGTCAGTTGTAGTTTTTATAGCATCTATTAATCTATGAGCTTCTCTTATTCTATTAAACTCTGATATATAAATACTATATAAGTTATTTAAAGATTCAGAATCTAATCTATTATTAACAAAAGATACTCTAAACTTAGGCATTTTAATAAAAGGAATAGTAGGTTTATCTGACTGAGTAGGAGATATAAACCAACCTGTACTATTACCTTCATTCATAAAACCAATCAATTTAGTTATCTCTCTTTCTTGAGGAGATAAGTTTTTAAATGGTTTACCATTACCATAATCTCCTATTTTATTAAAGTTAGAGAATATAGCATATTCAAAATTAGTAGAATTCCACTCACCTGAATTTAATTTCTGTGTAATAAAACTATCTTTATGAAAAGGACTATTATTTAAAGCTAATCTAAAAGTAGAATTAGCATTAAATAAATCTCTCATTTTTTTAGATAAAGCGTGATTAGCAAAAACAGAATAAATGTTTTTACCCTCTTCGTTTCTAAACATAGTTGAGTAAACGTTATTATTAGTTAATAATTCAGCTAATGATAACATTTTAATATTGTTACTTTCTTTAGAAAAAGGATTATTATCTATCGCATTATCACCTTCTTTTATTGATTCTAATGATTCAAATATTCTATAAACAGAAGATAAGAATTTAGTAGCAGTGTATTTTCTATTAATTAATTGAGGACTATTAACAATTATACTTATAGTTTCAGGACTAATATCTATACCTAAATCTTTTAATAATGGTCTTAAATAAGATAATTTAACTTCAATACTCTGCTGATTATCTTTTATAATTCTATAATTCTCTAATATTTTATTTATTCTTTTTAAATCATAAACTAATTGATTATTAGAATATTTTACATTCTTATTTAAATTTGTATTTTTAAAGTTTTCATACCAATTAGTTATTATTAATTCATTAGCTTCTCTTCTATTAGAATAAATAAATCTTAATGTATTATTATTGTCATTTTTAGTAAACTGAGCTGTAACAAATTTAGCATGTTGTTTACTAAAGTTAGACATGAATTCTTTATAAACAGCAACAGAGTCTTGATTTTTAGAATTCTTAAACTCATTTAATTTCTCAGCTATGTAATGATACATTGAATTATATCTACCTAATTCTTGTAACCTATCATATATTTCTTCTATAGGAACATTAGATAAGTTTAATACTAAGTTATTATATACTACATCATAAGGTAGATAAGATGTCATGTTGAAAATATTAACTTTATTCTCAAACGCACCTTTAGTATTCTTTATTCTTTCAGGAATAAAAGCTAAAAACTTTTTCATTCTGGCAGAAGCTGAATCTTTTGGATTAACCTGAAATGCTTCTCTACCATAAGATTCTGAACCAATAGAATCTAACTCTAAATCTTCATCATACTCATCTTCTAATAATTCAGAGTATGTTATGATTTTATCAAGACTTTTTATATAAGCAATAGATTTTTCTACTATTTTTTTGAAAGTAGGATTATTAAAATCATTTGCTAGAATAGATTCATATCTTTCTAATATAGGATCTTCTGAATCTAGTAATTCTATTTCTTCTTTAGTTTCTAATAATATATTTTTTAATTTACTAACAGCTTCATCTATTTTTTTATCTGGATTACGTAGAATAAAATCCAATAATACTTTACTTGATGATTTTAATATTTCATCAGTTTCGAAAATAGATAATTCAGGAACTAAGAAGTTTTCATATAAATCATATGATTTTTCTTCAGAGTTTAATTTATTATTAGAATATTTGTTATCATAGTTTAATATATCAGATACATGCTTATCTACTAATTCATAAATAGAATTATTTTTAGTTGATATACCAAATAAAGATTTAATAAAATCTATAAACTTATCAAATACAGATTTATCTTTATCAGTATTTTTTAATCTTTCTTTAAACTCTTTATTAGAAAAAGCTTCTGATAAGAATTCATCTATTGATGATAAAGCATAATTGAACTTATCATCTTTTATTTTCTCTTTAGCTTCTTTGTATAATTGTTGTAGATCTTTATTACCTGTGTGTTTATGTAAAGCAGCGTGTAATAATTCGTGTACTATTACATATTCTATATCTCTTGAAGACTTTTTAATAGCTTTAGTATTAATAAGAATTGTATTAGTATTAGCATTATATTTAGCTATCTTTTTATCCTGAGCATAGTAATATTTAAAGGTAGGTAAATTACCTTTTAAGTTATTTAATATCTTATCATAAATAATACTTAATTCAGGATCTTTACTAATTAGTTCTGGTAATACATCATATTCATTACCTACTAATTTAGTTAATTGTCTTATGTTATGTATATTACCTAATTGTGAATTGAAAGTAACACTAGAATCTATAAAAAATAAGTCATTAGGATTTTCTACATCATCTAAATCGATTACTTTACCTAAAGGATTTGTTTTACCAGATGATTTACCTTTAGGAGGAGTTTTAGGTGGAGTTTTAGGCTTAGGCTTAGGCTTAGCTTTTGGCTTAGGTTTAGCTTTAGGTTTAACTGATTTAGTAGCAGGTTCGTTTTTGTTAGTTAAAGCTTTATTAATATATGCTTCGGCAAACTCTCTTATATTTTTAAAACCTTGTTTATCTTTTTTATATTCAGCTAAAATGCTAGGATATTTCTTAGCAATATTTCCTACAGCTTTTTCAGTTTGTACATATTCTAAATCTTCATTTGTAAATTTAGTATTTTCTGTATCAGGTATTAGTACTTCTTTATTATTAGGTTTATAAGTAGATTCTTCTTTTTTAGAAGTTTCATCTATAACTTTAAATGATATTACTGGTTGTAAGTTATAATACTTTTTACCAGGATTACTTTCACTATAAGGTAAACCTTTAACATTAGTTGTTAAGTTTCTACCAAGAAACTCTCTATTACTTATTTTACCTTTATAAACTAATTGGTTATTATCAAATTCCATATTGATATAATCACCTTTAAGTATATTATATCTAAGGTTAGATAATAATTCTCTTATTTTAGATTCATCTTTATTAGTAAAATATTCAGTAGTCCATCCTCCTTTAGAAGACTTAGTAGTGAATATTCTAATTTCTTTTGTTTTACTATCTCTAACTACTTTAAAGTTATTAGAGTTATTACCATTATAAACAATATAATTCAATAGTTTTGAAGCAGAATTAATTTCCGCAGGAAAACCTAATTTAGCTAATTCTGTTGGGTTATCATATCTATCCCAATTTTGTAATATATATAGAGCTTTTTCTATAGCATTTTGATCTAATTGTCTAGGAACAACAGCCCATGGCATTAATACTTTTTTATTAGGATTTTTAGAACCTCTTGCGAAAGTAGGTATTAATGCGAATACAGTACCTTTTTTAAATTTATTTACATTACTAACATCTATTTCACTATCAGATAAATCTGGGTTACCTATTATTTGTAAAGCATTAACATCATCTGCATAACCAAATGCTATATCAGAATCTAATGTTTGACCATCTCCTAACTTTTCTACTAAACTACCATAGTTATCTGTTTTATTAAACACACCATTATTCTTATCAGTTATTTCTATAGTAACTGGATTATTATTAGTTACTAAACTATCAAATAATTTAGTTCTTAATTCTAATAATTGTTTCTGAGCTTCTTTAGTATTTTTTTCACTTATTAATCTTGCTATGTTAGGATCTATTCTATCTAAACTAGTTACTTGATTTTGGAAAGCATGTACATAAGCTACTTTCTTATTATTAGAATCTACTATAACATAAGGAATCTTATGTAAGTTTTTAGAGTTTATCTCTATATTATTCTCCTTAGCATATTCCTCATCTATAATAATTGAAAATCTCTCACCTGGTAATATCTTATCTCTATCTAATAAATCATTGTTTATTAAATTATTAATAACAAGATTACCATTTTCATCATAGACATCTTCTAAATCTTCATTTTTTTCTATATGAAGATAAGCAAAGGTTATGATATTTCCTTTTTTATATTTTACATCTTCTTCTTCATATACACTTTCATTATCTTCTAAAACAGATTCTTCTGTTTGACCACTAGTATCTATTACATCTGGGTCTGTATTTAAAGTAGGTTTAGTTTTAGTTTTAGGTTTAGCTTTAGCTTTAGACTTAGGAGGAGTCTTTGGTTTTTTACTTAACTCTTTTTCTAAATCTATTACGCCTTCAGAAATTAATGTAGCAGCTTCAGCGAATAAGTCCTCATACTTATTCATTAAATCAATTTCTTCTTGTGTTAAATCTACACCTTTGAGTTGTTTGTCTATTATTTCTAATATTCTTCTTTGAGAAGGTTTTTCGTCAGTAGATGTTGTTGCATCTGATTCTTCTTCTGTATCTGTTTCTGATTCTTTTTGAGACTGTTTAAAGTTTTCATACTTTAAATCTATTTCCTTTTTCTTATCTTCTGAAAGATTAGGATACATTAGTTTTAACTCTTCAAATAATTTATCTACAGTATCAGCATCATTATTATTAATAGCTTCATCAAAAGAAATTTCTTTTTCTTTAATTACTTTATCAAAAGCATCTTTAACTTCTTTCTCTCTTTGGTCATTAATATCTTTTTCTCTTTTAGTGGCATACTCAGAATCTTTTAATTTTCTATAATTATCTGTGTTGTTAGTTACTTGTATTTCAGATGCTAATATATTAGCTACTTTTTTCTGTACATCTCCATCTATCTCATCTATTAAAAAATCAACTTCACCAAAAGGTTTATTAGTATCTTCTTTTATTTTTTCTTGTAAAGATTTTAATTCTCTAGAATTAGATTCTAATTTAGATTGTAAAAATTCTATATCTTTTTCTGATAAATTCTTTCTGGTATCTTCCTCAGATAATACACCTTCAATTACTTTATTTTCGTTTAATAATTGATTACCTCTTATTACAGAATCTTTAATTAAATTATCTACATTAGATAAATTAGCTTTACTATATATATCAAATAAAGATGCTTTAGCTTTAGTTATAGTTTCTTTGTTAAGAAGTATATTAGCTAAGTTATTAAAAGCTTCTAATCTAACATTAGTTAATGAACCATCAAATTCATTAGTTACTTTATTCCAAGTATTTTCTATAATGTCTACTGCTTTTAGATATTCTCCTTTTTTATTTTTAATAACATTAGGATCTAATCCAGCTGCAACAGCTTCTTCCTCTGTCATATTGAACATCTCATCTAAAGTAGCTTTAAACTGTTCAATAGTTCCTTGTTCAGCATTATGAAATGCTAAGTTATATAACATTTTCTTTTGAAGTTGTTCATATTTAACTTCATCATTATTAGCTATAGCTTCTTGCATTTCAGCATAAAGTTTAGAATTTTTATTAAAAATATCTTTAACTTTATCTTTATTTTTATTAGCAAATGCCATTGCTTTTTCTTCTTGCTGAGCATATGTAGGAGCACCTTTTATCTTTGATATAGCATCATTCAATTTTTGTCCTCCAGCCTCAAAAGCAACACCACCAACTGCACCTAATAGACCTGCTGTTAAACCTTCATCAGAAGTTAAATAATCCATAAACCTACTAGATATAGTAGTATCATCTTGAATATTTAAAGCATCTCTTTCATTATCTTTTGCTATAAAATCCATTAAAACCTCTTCACCATATTCACCAGCAGCGTTCATAAAATATTCTTTTCCTCTCTTTTTAATCCAAGGAGAAGCAGCATCAGCAAATCTAGAAGCAGTTTTAATTCCTCTCATTAAAGTATAGTATTGAGGAATTTCAAACATTAAATTTATTTTAGATTGGTATACTATATCCATAGCTTCATTTAAAGCTACTTCATTAGAAACACCTTGACTTAATAATGATTTATAAGTTTGAGAAGCATTTTGCATAGCTTCTACGTAATTCATTGAATAAGCACTAGTAAGAGCACTACCAAATTTAGTTGCGTTAGCTCCTAGTTTTAAAGCTTGTAATCCTAAAGAAGTAGCTCTACCAATAGCCATACCAGGAACCATATAACCTAATGATTCTAATACAGTATCACCATTTCTCATCCACCATTCAAAAGATAATGGGTCAAACTCTTCACTACCAGGAATAGATCTACTGAACTCTGGAAGTTCTTCATCTAATTTATCTTTTAATCCTCTTACTGATTCTGATACAGTGTTTGTAAAATCTCTTTCTAATCCTAATATTTCAGGAATATCTAATAGAAAACCTATTGATTCTGGTATAGTTAAAGCAGCCTTACCTATACCTCTTAAAGTCATATTACCTAATTTAGTTAGTCTAGATTGCTTTTCATTCAAATCTTCCATTATAGTAGAAGATGTAACATTGTTATAGTTTACACCATATTTATCTGCATACTTCTGTATTACAGGATCTAAAGTTACACTGTTAGGGTCTGGAAAATTAACCCTATCTATTTTAAATTGTTGTTTAGGATCTTGTAGAGGATCTAAACTGTTGTTAAAATTTATATCTTTAAATATACTGTTAGCCATTTAAAATATTGTTTATGTATTTTTGTGTTTCAAGAGGTAAAGCTGTTATATCTTTTTTATCGTATTTAATCCATTTGTCCACATTACCTGTTCCCCAGTTATAAGCTGCTAAAGCTAAAACTTTGTCTCCTTTATATTTATCTAATAATGCTTCTAAATAATCTCTTCCTAATCTATATTGATGTTTTATTTGTTCTTCAGCTGATAATTGTTCATAATTATCAGGAAGAGGTTTAATATTAAAACCAGGATTTTTACCTGTAGCTGACATTATTTGTGTTAGTCCAAATGCTCCTTTTTTAGAAACAGCAGATGGATCATAATTACTTTCTTGTTTCATCAAAGGTATCATTAATTCAGTAGCCATATTTTGATATATATTATCTTTATTATTAGTTATAATTCCTGTGCTATCTTCTGTATTATCTTCGTTATCAAATATAATAGCCATTATGTTTTCTTTAGTAGGAACTATATCAGCAAATTTATCTTCAGTAGTTTGATTATTTGTTTGATTATCAGTTACTTTTTTTTTTTCGTTTTCAGCTGCCTGATTAAAGTTTTCTAAAAAATACTGAATTTGATTAGGAGAAAAACCATGTTGTTGAAGACCTTGTATAAAATAAGCTCTTTTTTGTTCAGCATCTAAATAAGGATTAGGTAATATTTCTGTTTCTAATTTATTTAAATCATAGAACATATTTAAAGCATCTAAAGTAGTATTAGCTTTTACTGTTATACCTTTATAAGTAACATCTAATTTACCTCCACTATCTTGATTATTAAAAATATCTCTTGATAATTCTATTTTAGTATCTCCAACTTTAAATTCTGCGTATGTTCCTAAAGAATTTCTTAATTGATTTTCCATACTTTGAATATATGAATAATCTAATTGACTTTGTAAACCTATTTCTTGTAACAATCCTACATCTTCAATAGGATATTCTATTTTAAGCTTATCATTAATAGCTATATCAGCCATCCATTTATTATCACCAGGATCATAAGTAAGAGCAAAACTAGCATTATAAAAATTATCAACATTTAATTTATCATCATCAACTTTATCTTTTTCACTTGCTTGTGAATTTTCATATAAAAATTTATTAACTAATTTTTTCTCATCTTCAGTTAAAGGTCTATTATCAGTAGTTCTAATTTCGTTAGAAGGATTAAATGCTAAAGCAGTTTTAATTGTACTTATAACTCCTTCTCTTGCTCTTTTAGTATCTGGATTAAAGCCAGCAGGTATAACAAAAGATAAAGTAGAAAAAGAAGTAGCTTGTGTTAAATTATTTAATTTACCTACTATTTCTTTATACTGAGGAGAATAATTACTTAAATATTCATCTCTTTTTTTATTAGCGGCTTCTATTGTTTTATCACTTAGCTTTAAATCTTTTAAATCACTTCTTAATACAACATTAGTAGCTAATGGATAATAACCTGGTTTTATTTCTTCGAAACTGTCTACTACTTTTACAGGATGTGGCAGTAAAGGATTACCTGCATTACTTCTTTGTGCTCTATATAAAGTAATAGCTTCTTCTTCTAAAGCTTGTTCATAAACTTTATCAGCATTTTTTAATACTTCTGGATGTAAATCGCCATTTTTTAATTGTCTATTTAAATCTCCTAAAATTTGTTTTACTCCATTGTAAGTACTCCAATCTTTTTCTCTAATAGAATTTATAGGTAAAACAGAGTTAGCGTAAAAGTTATTATATGTTTGTTGTTGAGCTTGACTTAGATTATCATAATCTAAACCAGATACAATTAAAGATGTAAATCCTTTTCCATTATCTACATATTCAAAATTAACGTTAGGTATTTCTAATCCTTTATCTTGAAAAGCAGTTGTATATTGTGTACTTATTTCACTTATATATTCTTTATCTCTTTGTTCATTTGTTTCTGATAAAGCTTCTAAGTGTTTAGTCATTCCTTGAAAAGTATTAGCTGAACTTGGTAATAAAGGTTGTTGAGTTCTACTAGTAGCTATAGATGTTAAACTAGCAAAAGTACTTTCACTTGCTTTTTTACTACCACTACCACTACCATCTTTAGAAGGAGATACTTTTTTATTCATTTGTTCTGTTACAGAATGTTCATACATTCTTATTAAATTAACTCCTAAAACATCTTCTCTATATTTATTAATATCATATTCTAATCCTAAATCTTTTTCATAAGAAGCTTTTCTAAAAGCAAGACCTTCACCTTGACCTTCAAATAATGTATTAGTATATTCTTTATTATCACCTGTGATAAAATTAAGTAACATATCTTTATCTATGTATTCTTCTTGACCATATTCTCCTTCTTGATAATAATAAATTTCTCCATCTTCGGATTTACCTATTTTAAGGTCTGGAAAATATGTTTTAATTTTTTCTAAAGAAGGTTTTAATAAATTGAAATGCCCTTGATATTCTTTTATCCAATCAGTTTTAGGTGTAAATTCATACCAAGATGGATCAAAATCTTCACCTTTTTTTGTTTGTATATAATTTCCACTTTTATCTAAGTAATTAAATACAGCTCCTTTATTCTCTCTATTTATTTTTTCAGCTTCAGATCTATATTTCTCATCATATAATATATTCTTATATTCAGGATTATTAGAAATCTCTCTGGCTAATGATTTTATGTTAGCCATTGCTTTAGATGAATTACCAGTTTTTTGAAGCTCTGTTAATATAGATTCTATTTGAGGATTATATTTCTCTTTAAACATAGTAGCTCTTTCACTAGTTCTATAACCTCCTTCAGGAAGTAGTTTAGCTAGTTCATCTGCAGTAGTATTAGCTTTATCAAAATCTGTTTGTTTTTGATTTAATGCTATAATAGCTTCTTTAAAAGGAAGCTCTGGTACTGGATTTGGTATGTTATCTATTGATGGTAATTTAAAAAATCTAGCCATTATCCTTCTAATTTTTTACCTTTATATGTAATGTTACCTAATGCATCAATATCAAAATCATTAGATATTGACTTAAGAATATTTAACTTTTGTTTATTAGATATATTAGAAGATTGAATCTGTGCTAAAGAATATCCTCTTTTCTCTAAGTTTCTAAATGCATCAGCCATTGCTTGTCTTGAAGCATCTCTTTCTTGAGTATTTATTTGCTCTGTCATATATTGACCTTGAGCTGTTAATTGACCTTGATTAGCTAAATAATAACTTAATTGATTAGCAAAAGTATTTCTACTTTTTAATAAGTTATTCTGAATAGAATTAGAATAAGTATTAAATAATTGTTGTTTTGCACCAGCACCTATATTAGGAGCTAATCCTTCATTTAAAGATTTTAAAGTAGTTGTTAATCCTAATCTAGATTCATTTATCATAGCTTTTTCTGCTAAATTACCTTCTTGTTTTAAAGTATTTATAGCAGGAGTCATAGCTCCTTTATAATAATTTCTAACTGTTTCTGGTTTGTTACTTTTAGCTAAAGCAAAATCAGCAGCAGTAGATAAAGCAGAAGTGAATCCTTGTGTTAATTGAGGTAACATAGAAGCAAATTTAAATCCTTCTTTATCATTATAATTAAAATCTTTATCTCTTCTATTTAATCTCATATCTTTAGCTGGTTCTATTGTAGGTAGAACAGGAATATTAGAATTGGTTAAACTATTACTATTTACTTCGCTTAGATTAACTTTATTAAAACTAATAGGTGAGTCTATATCAACATATCGAGTTGTTGGAATATCTTCAATACCTAAAGATTCTTTAGTTACACCAGTTTTACCTCCACCATCATACTTAGGTAATTTTCCACCATTTTTAAAATTAGTTTTAAATAATTGATTAGTTATATCTTTTATAGTACTAATTGATTGTTTACCTGCAAATTTAATAGGTTCTAATGACCATTCACCTTGCTTTTTATAAAGTTCTCTATAATTTTCATGTAAAGCTCCGTGTAATTCACGAGGAGTCAAATCTTTATAAAAAGACAATCCTATTAAATCTTTATTTTTTTCTAAAAAAGCTTTTTTATCTCCTGCATGATTATATCTCATAGCAGCTAATATAGCATTTTGTTCATTTTTTAAATCTGTTATAGATCCTCCATCTTGAAACTTTTGAACATTAAAAGATTCTTCTTTCATTCTTAATTCTTCATTAAGTTTAGCTAAATTAGAAAGTTCTCTTTCTCTTGATTCTAAAGATATTTTATCTTTTTTACCTTTATATTTCTTATCTATTTTTTTAGATAGTTCAGCAAAAGATTTATTGGAAGAAGGATCTTTTAAGAATTCTGAGAATACATAATCTTTATAAGATGTTTCTCCTCCTTCTAATTCTGCGATAGCATTTGTTTTACTAGTTGGCATTAGGCTTTTATTTACTCCTATTCCTCCATATTTATGTTTAGGACCAGAATAAGAAAGTAAAGGAGATTTAAAAGAACTTTCTTTATTAAAAGAAACTTTACCTCCCATTTTAAATTGGTCAGAAACAGTATCTATTACATCAGTAGCTATATTTACAGCATTAGATACTTTTCCTAAAGTATCTAATCCAGAACTAGCAGCACCAGCTGCTCCTGCTCCTAATCCTCCTATTCCAAAAGAAGCAGCTAAACTACCTATTGAACCAGCTACATTACCAGTAGCTTGTCCTATACCAGCGGCTCTTGTATAAGTTTCACTTTCATCTTGAAGTGGTAACTTAGGCATTATTTGACTATTTAATTGAGCTAAGCTATCTCCTACTATAGGAATAGAGCCTAACACACCATTAGCAAAGCCAGCCATAGCACCAGCCATTTTATATTTTTTACTAGTAGGGTCTATTGGTTTTCTTTTCATATTAAATGTAAATATAGTTAAAATAAATTAATTAATAAAATTTTATAAAATTTTATTTATTATTTGATAAATTATTTTATAGTTGATTCTAAATTTGATAAAATAAAGTTAGTAGATAATTTATTTGACTTATTATATATCATTCTTGCACAAATATATCTATCAGATAATCTATCTCTTTGATATATATTTTTAGTAGAATTTAGTTTATTAGAGTTAGGAACTTTATCAATATAGTATAAAAATCCACTAGCTATAATAGAACTCCAATTCTTAGAAAAGAATGATTCATTAACTGTATCATCTACAAAGTTTCTATATTCTGATATAGACCATAATTTATTATATCTATCTGCATAGATTATAATAGGAGCGTTATTAGTTATAGTAGAATATGGATTAGACTTTTTATCTAATATTGTTTGTAACAAAGTAGATTGATAATCATTATATATTATACACTGGTCAAATGTATCATCTAAATCTTCATAGAATTCTTTATTTGAAGTATTATACTTTTTAGATATAGAAGACCATTTAATAGCGTTTGTTGTATTTTTAGAAACATTATCTTTTGTTAATACTGATTCTACTATAAAAGGATATTGAATACCATAATAATTATTATAAACATTACTATTATGAATATATATTTTACCATCATTTAAAGTAGAATAAAAATCATTATTATCAGAATACAATAATCTTGGTAAATAAGAATAGTAAGATATCCAAACTTTTTCTTGTAAATGAAATGCTATTGTGAATGATTTATTTTCATAATGAGTTACATCATCAAAAGAAGGATAATATAATACATTACTTAATACATAAGCATATTGTTTATTGGTATCATCCCATAGGTATACATCATTTAATACTTCATCTTTATATCCTATTACTGTTCCATCTAATAGTTTAAACTCATTATCGTTTAAAGTATAACCTATTAATTTGTCTTCATTGATTAGTTTATAATCTTTTTTAGTTATTATAATTCTTTTATTGTTAGGATCATAACAAGCTGTAAATCCTACTGATTTAGGACTATAAACATTATCTTGAAAATAAAATAAGCCTTCCAATAAGGAATTAGTAGATGTTAATTTTTTTAACTGATCGTAATAAAATAAAGATAAATTTTCTTTAAAGAATTTATGTTGACCATTAGATGATATTTCTTCTAATGATGAAGTTAATAAGAATATAGATTTTTGTTTTTCAGATATTATTAGTTGTCCATAAGGAGTTGATATATCTCCAAACTTAGCATAACCTCCAGCAAAACCATTTTCACCATTAGTTATTTGATAAGGTTCTATACTAAATATTTCTCCTGTTCCTATATATAAAGGAGCTTCAATTGTTTGTATTGCTTGTTGAGGTTTAACTTGTTGTACAAATAAACTTCTCTCTGTTTTATAATAAAGTTTATTTTCTTTAACAAATATATTTGTTATTTCACCTGTACTAGATGGAATATCTGTATAATTATTAAATAAGAAACTTCTATAGTTATCAACTCTTTCTTGTTGGTAAGATTTATTCGAAGCAGCTACTCTTGTTTTATAAGAGTTTAAACATTTAGTACAATAATTATAATTAGAAGGTATAGGAAAATAAGCTTTTATTTCGTTTATTTTAGAATAATCTAAATTATAAAAATATGTATTTGTATATACTTTATCGTTCACTATAACTGTTGGTAAACCAGTTAATCTTCTTAAATAATCAGGTACATTATTCTTTGTATCATTATAAGTTTTAGGATAATATCCACCTTGATATATATCTTCTTCATCTTCAAAGAACTCATGTCTTAATTCTGAGTTGATTTCTGATTCACAATATAGTGTAACAATACTTCCTTCTTCCCAATATTCTATAGGAGTAAAGCTACATAGTGTAGCATAAGACCCTTTGAAACTTCTTGGTACTGTTATACTAGAAATAAAAGTATCTCCTTGATATAAATCAATAGAAGTATTCGACTTATCTCTTGAACAATAATGAGTATCATAATATATAATGTTTGCTAAATCACCATACATTTGAGGATTATAATTCTTTAAAGCACTATAATATGATATAGCAGTAGCACCAGTAGATACTCTTAAATAAGGGGGTGATCCTCCGTAGTTATCAGCACCAACAAATTCGATATAAGTAGGATCAGGTATTTCATCTTCTAATTCTATAACATAAGTCTCTTGTTGATTCTCATTAAAAAATATATTAGATAAATCAGAAGAAACTCTTTCATAAGGTTCTATTTTCTTTTGATTAGTTATTACTCTGTTAGTTGTTATTAAAGGATTAGTTTGAGGATATTGAGAATCTTTAAAATCTAATCTTTCTCTGTATATATAAATACCACCTGTACCATTATCTAAATCATAATTACTAACATTACCTCTCAATTCTCTTTCTATTTTTAAATAATGAGCTGTATCTATAGATGAAAACTTAGTTACAGGAGAATGAAAAGAAAAGCTTTTTGTTAAGTTAGATTCTTTTGCAAAAGGACCATTAGGAGCAGCACATAAAGGACTACCACCTGCCTCTACAACATCATAAGGTATATTATAATATAAGTTAGATACGCTTGGAGCTAAATGTTTATAATAAGGATAAGATTGAATAGTACCACTAAAATCATTAATATTTCTTTGAACAATACTATTAGCTAAGTTAGCATTAGGAAATATAAAACCTTTATCTAATACTGTTTTATTATTGAATTCTCTTTTTGCTCTTACTATTTTATATCCTGATATTATATCAGAATATTGAGCTGGAGGAATAATATTATTAAATTGAATACCTAATGAAACAATTTTGTCAGAACTAGGAAATATATTAGTGTTTAATGCAGATGAACCATCTACTTCTCCCATTATAAAATGAGGTTCTAATGTAGTATCTGGAAATTTATGATGTAATATAGGAGTTCCTGCTAATGAACCATATATATTATTACCAGAACAATCTGTTGTTGTTGGATATAATAATTCTGATTCATAATAAGCCATCTCTCCTGACGTATATATATCACCTGCTTCTATACTAGAATTAGATGGATTAGTATAAGTTCTAATAGCTGTATTATAAGCTTTCCATCTTGGAACTAAAGTTTGAGTAGGTAAATGTTGTAAATCTGGATGAGTTGGAAGAGCTACTAATATTTCTTTATCCCAGTTATTAGTACCAGCAGGAGGTCTATTATGAGCATTGCTGTTACCTGTAAGTTTTAAAGAACTACTATTTATAGCTACTCTACCAGGAATATGAAACGGAGGTGTTTCTGTTCCATCTGTTAATTGCCATACTATAGCAAAAGCGTAAATCTCATCTCTCATATAAGACCTTAAATCATTATAATATTTAGCTGATTTAGGAGAATAAGAATCATTAGATGAGTTTTTAGCTTGATGTATTTTTGTAATATATTTAGAAGTTATGTTAAGAGCTTCTCTTTGAAATACAGAATAATCAATTATTTTATCTTTTAAATTAGCTATAATTAATCTATTATCTGTTTGATCTATGTGTTTAGCTAAATAATTTATTTTAGAGGCTGTTACATCTGCTAAAGAAGATATACTATCATTAGTTACATCTATACCAGTAAAGTTATATGTAGAAGTAGAAGAATGAATTTCTATAGGAGTTTTTAAATATACATTAGTAGATGAAGCTATAGTAGCTATTACAGCTATTCTATAATAACTAAAGTTTTGATCTAAATCAGTAATATTTAGTTTTATAGATTTATTAGTCTTTAATTCTATAGCAGGATTACCACCTTCTACTACATTATAATCTCCATTATAATTACCTGATGTAATAGGAATAGGATTTGTAATAGAATGAAAAGGAGTTGGATTTAAATCATCATCTAAATATTGTATTGCAAATTGATATACTCCTAATTCTAAACTACCTCCTGAGTTTAATACTTTATCTAAAGATATACAAGATTGTTCAAAATCTCTAAATAAACTAAGTTTTGAAACTACTAAGTTATTAGAAGAATCATAATATTGATCTCTTTCATCTATATCAAACACTCTAATAGAATTGTATTGATCTGTCATATATACAGTTCTATTACATCCTTCTCTTATTCTAAATGTACAATCTATAGGATAATGTATATTTAGATTTAAAGAGAAATTAGTTAGAGCATAAGTATCTTCTAATAATACAGTTTTATTTCCAGAATCATCTACAATTAGAAAATAACCTTTAGCTGTAGAATCAGGTGTTTCATTATAATTATTAGTAACTATAAGAAACCTTTCATTATTTCCTATATTACATTGTCCTATAATAATTAAACCTTCACCTAAATCTGTTAAATCAACAGAAGTTTGATTTCCTTTATCATTAGATAAAGAATAAGAATCTCCTTCTTTAGTTTCTAAATTTCCATTTAGAATAAAGCTTGAAGTATTCTTAGGTTGTAAAGATTTATCAAAATCAGAATTCATTCCTTTTTGGAATGAGTTAATTGATTGCTCCATAATTAAAATAAATAATTATAATATTTACCATTCATAGATAAATATTCTGGTGTATTTAAATTTTGAAAAAAAGAATAATACCTTCTATCTACAGGTACTAATCTATTTGTCATATTTTTAATATTCTCATATTCATCCAAAGAAGGCATCATTAAGCTACCAACTGATTTAGGATATAAGTGATTCCATTTAGTAGACCAGTATTGTAATATAAGACCTACTCCTTCTTCTTTCATATTAAATCTTTTCTCAAATATTCTCATTAAGCAATAAGATTTAATAGCTTCTATTACATCTGGATTATTAGGTATTAAGAAGTCTCCTTCTTCATTAACAGGATATCTTAAATAAGATATACAAATATATCCATTTTGTAAAGAAGTAGTTATACAACCATTAGGTTCTATAGTAAAAGAATGTTCACCTGGAGTATCTATATTCTTACAATCTTCACACATATACTGATTACCAAACTCAGATGTGTTATATCTCATAGGCCAATAATTATTTCTAAAGTAACTACTTGTAGTAAATCCTTCGTAATAATTATCATTATTAATACCTACTTCTCTTTTTATTTCTTCTATATCTGTTTCATCTAAAGTATTATTTACTTTATAAGCTATCATATTCAACTGATATATTCCTTGAGGTAATACAGCTTTATGATTAGTTACTTTAGTAAAAAATATTTTATTTTCTACTTGAGTTTTAACAGCTAATTTTTCCATGGCTTTAGCTGCATTTTCAAGTACTGCCATTTCATTCCAATATTGTGAATCTAAAGAATCTTGTAAATCATCTAATACAGTTCTTATAGATATATAATCAGTTATTATCATTATTATAAAGTTTCGTAGTTTATAATAGTATTATTCTCTTTTATTTCCTTAGCTAAATATCTTTTATTTCCTCTTGTAGGTGTAAACTTATAGAAGTTTCTATTTTTAATATTATACCCTACTCTCTTCCACTCATACTTAGCATATTCATTTGAAGAATGGTTATTATTGTGAAATACTTGTTTTTTTAATTCTTTAGATTTTTTAAAATCTATTTTTCTATCTCTTAAATGCTCTGGAATTAATCCTTTTTTTATTTGTAGATATGAACGTAAAAAAGGCATTTTAAACTTAATGCCTTCTTTAACTAGTTTTTGTATTAAGAGTTTATTAAACTCTTTACATATATTTACAAATGTAGAATAATCAGCATAATAAGAATCCCTTTCTGTTACATTATTCGGAAATGATTTATAAGCATCTGATAATGTTCTAGAATACTTCATTATTCTTTTTGGTTTAATACTATACCTTGTGAATCATTTGTTAAATCATTTAAACTTTGATTCATATATCTCATTATTTCTTCGTAAGTCATAGTTCTTATAGTGTCTAACATATAAGTATCTATAGGATAATTTTGAGTTAATGGATCAAAACATTTACTATTATTACATGATTTTACTGTTTGTAATTCAACAGGATCTTCAAATAATCCTTTAACTTGTACATGAGATAACATGTTATTAGGATCTACTACTACTAAAAAATTATTATGAATAAACCAAAACATTTTATTATTCTTTGTTCTGGTATATTTAAAGTTTTTAGCTTCTTCTAAAGTAGAGTTATTTATTAATGTTCCATCAGGAGTATATACTTTTAATAGTAGTTGATTTCTAGATTGTATAACTCTTGGTAACTGATATTTGCTTTTTAAGAATTTACAATTTAAAGTCAAACAAGGACACTCAGGTAGAATACTTAACTCTAATTCAAGACAATCTATAGTTTGGAAGTTAAAGGGATTAACTTCCTGATATTTATCTATAGATTGTCTTAATAGCTTAGCTCTATAAGACTTAATAAAGGTATAAATAAATCTATTAGAATAAATAGAATCATCAGATTTACTTCCTTTATTAAGAACAGTTTGTATACTATATATTATTTCATTTAATAGCATTATAACAATAACAGTTTAGAGGTTGTTTTATTTTTATATTTATCTACTTCTTCTATTAAACATCCTGGTTGAGAATATCCAAAGTTATGTTGAGTCCATTTAGAAGAACCTACTATAGAAGGTACATTAGTATAGGAGAATCTTTTAGCTGTTTGTTCTCCATAGGTATGTAAATCTCCTTTCTTAAAATGATTATAATAAGCATGTAGATTCTTTCTATCTATATATTCATTTATAAAATTTTCTGTTTTATTATTTAGAATATAAGGTAAATTAGCTTTCATATCTTCAGAATCTTTTCCATGACTTAACATGAAACAATGATTACCAAAAACATAATGATCTATAAATTTATCAAATATTTTAAATGTTACAGTTGGATATTTTATATTAAAATATGTTTTTAATACTTCAAAAGCAAAATAACCAAAATCACCAGAATGATTATCGTTGGATACATTTAATATTGTAAAATGTTTAGCAATGTTTAACCTAATTAATTCTTCATAAAACTCTTTATGTACTTTAATATAAGTTAAAAATTGTTCTTTGTTATTCATGTTTTGAGGAAGAGCGTGACCACCTCTGGTTGTTTGTTTATTATATCCATCTAAAGGATCTCCTAAATCAGATATAACTAATTCATCATAATACTTATCACCATATTCTTTTTTTATTTCAGATATTATTTTAAACATTCTATTTCTAAAAGTAGTATAATCATAGTTATCAGAATAAAGAGTATCTTTTGGTAATTCTAATCCAACATGTTTATCTGCTGTCCAAATAAACAATCCTTTTTCTTTTTGTTTAGAATCGATATTTTTTTCTTGAAAAATATTAGGACTTACATCACTTAACAATTCAAATATTTCTTCTTTAAAAGATTTCCAAAAATCTTCTGGATCCATTTCATCTTCTTTCTTTGGTTTTAAAGAATATCTCCATTCACCATTAGGAAGTTGCCATGCGCTTTTTATTTCCAAATTATCTTCTTTTACTTCTTTTTTAACAGATTCTTTAGAACTAGAACTAGAGTTAAAGATTCTAAGAGCTTCTTCTGTTTCTTCAATACTGGCTTTAATGTTATTTTTAAAAAGAATATAACTTAATCTCTTTTTACCTTCTTTTTTATAACCAGGTTTTTCAGTCAAAAAATTTAAAATAGATTCAATTGTTTTTTGATTCATAATTTGTTTTTTACAAAAATAGATAAAATATAATGAAAATCAAAATAATATAAAAAAATCTTTTTTAACAATTTACTTTTGTTAATTTTTCTATTTCATCTATAATAAGATTTATTTGATCATCAGTTATACATGTATCATCTTCTACTATATGAGTGAATATATCAAACAACATAGTAGCATCTTCTAAATTCTGTTTATAAATATTAATACATTTGCTACCTATTTTTAAGGAATTAATATATTTGTCATAGCTAAAATTAGCTACTTTACAAACAAGACAGCTTCTATAATTAATTAATTCTTGTTCGGTCATAATAGTTGAAGTTAAAGGTAAAATTAATATTAAGTATCATTTCTTTCCGTTTCGAAAGTAATATCTAATTTTCCTCCTGCTGTAGTTTTAGTAGTAATTACTCTTATTTCATCACCAGGATTAAAAGTGTTATTAGAAGCAGGTGTTAAACTAAATCCTGTCCCATAAGCAGAAGCTTTAGTTATTGTAACAGTTCCCATAGAGTTACCAGAATCATCTTGAAATTCTACAGTACCATCATCAGTAGCTTCTATTAATTTAGTTACTCTTATCTTAATTTCATCTATAGTACCTTTATAAGGCATATAATGATAATTAGTGCCTTTTTCACCTGATTCAAAAGAAGCTGATATATATTCTCTTAATGTTCTATGAACAGCCGTTAATTTAGAAGGTTGCAACGTATTAGCAGCTACTTCATTATTTGATATAGTAGATCCAACAGAGAACGTTCCTGCTGATACTTTTACTATACCTGTAGAAGAACTAAAATCTTGACCTGTACCACCTCTTGAAGGATCTAATTGAGCCTCACTAGATAGTGTTCCTGAACCGTTATTTATTATAACATGATCTGCTGTACCATTAGCTAATTTAGTTCTTGTTATAGCAGCTGAAGCATTAATATCAGCATCTACTATAACACCAGCAGCAATAGCTGTAACACCAGCATTAGTTATAGTTACATCACCAGTTACACTCACAGCTGACCATACACCAGAACCATTAGCTACTTGTATTTGAGCAGATGTTCCATTAGCTAATTTAGTTAATTCTATAGTGTTAATATCTATTTGAGAATTAGTAATTTTAGTTGTACCATCCCAATCTATTATAAAATCTACATTCCAAGCAGAACCATCATATTGTGCATATATTGTAACATGTTGATCTGCTAAATCAGCAGGTAAATCTACTCCATGGAAAGATACAGTACCAACACCACCATAAGTAGCAGCACCTCTATATTTGTATATATAAGTTAAACCTGATGTAGGAGTACCACTTTCTTGAAATATATTAGAAGTTCCAGCTCCACCTAGTGAAACTGTTCCTGTTATAAGGTAAAAAGCACTTTGTTCTGCTACTGGTATAGATATAGTTTGACCAGAAGCATTTAAAGGAAATGTAGGGTAAATATATTGTATTGCCATATTATATTAGTGTTTTATTTATTTTCATTGAAACAATACCTAAATCAGTACCAACAAAATTAGTAGTAGAATCTGCTACTATAGTAATAGGAATAGGATTAGTAAAATCTAATCCAGGAATTTCAGTTACTCCAACAGGACTCCATGTTCCAATAATACCTGTTTTTTCAGCTACTAATTTCATTGTATTTGTGGAATTTTTATAGAGTTCTGCTTTTAAATTAGAATAATAACCAGCATTACCTCCATAAGAATATATTATATCTGTAATAGTAGTACCATTAATTTTTAATGTTAATTTATATGTATCCGTATTTGATAAAGGAGCATCTAATTCACCCATAATAGATATAGATAAACCATCACCATTATCTGATAAAGTATTAGGTGGTAAATTATATGTTAGTATTGGTTGTGTTGGAGCACCTGCTGTTGTATAAACAGCAGTATTTAAGCTGTATAGTACTGTAGTACCATCAGAACCATTAGCACCTGTTGGGCCAGTTGGTCCTTGTGTACTAGTAGATAATGTTACGTCATGACATCCGCATCCCATAATTTTATTTATTTATTGATTGATTAATTGATTAATTATTAACATCCTTTACAAGCTTCTTTAGCTAGTTTATTATTTATTAAAGTAAGATAAGAAGATACCTTAGAATTAGTTAAACAATAACCTGAATATAATAAAGCTAAATAATCTGAATATATTTCTCTTAATTTATCTCTTGAAGTATTAGAAGTACAACAGTCACAATCTAATACTTTAGCTGCTAAGTTTTTTATATTACACATTATTGTACATAAGGACATTTTAGTTACTTGGTGTTGATATACTGTTCCACCACTAGTTGTTATTTTATAAGTAAAACTGTATTTTCCATCTGCGAATTTTGTTAAACCAGCATTAACTGAACTTAGTTCTAAATCAGAAACATTTATTGTTTGTGACAAAACACTACTTGATGGAAAATTAGATGATAAATCAATGCTGTCATAAGTTACTGAATTTAATTCATCTTTTATTATTAATTCTACTGTAGAAAAATCACTAGTTGCTGGATTAGGTGAACCATAACCTCCTGTATTAGTTAAAGCATCATAAGCACCTGTTAACTCTGTAAATATAACAGAATCGCAGCTACAACCTAAATCTATTCTTGTGTTTAGTGATAAACTCATTGTTTTAATTTTTTAAAAAGAAAGGGTTATATTTAATATAACCCTCCCTCCTACCTTTATATGAATGAAAAGAATTGTTATTATATATATTAAGTATAAAATTGATATTCTGTATCATTACTAGGGTCTGTTACTTTATCGTATTTTAGATTCATTTGTAAAAAATTAGCTAATACTCCTGAATTTAAACTCATTTGATTAGTAAAAGGACCTTTTTGTTCTACTCTTTGAATAGTACCTTGATTATTGTCACAATCAGCTACAGTTGTCTGAGAGAATTTAGACCATTTAATAACACCAGAATTGTTAGCAGCTTTTAAAGTAGCACCAATATCTAAATGTATAGCTCCCATTAAACCTTCGTTATAAGGAGCGTCTACAGAAGCACCATTAAATATAGTAAAACTTCTTGTTTCACCTGTAGAAGATTGATTGTTACAAGTCATAGGACCATTAAAACATCTATTATCATCAAATACTCCTTCATTAAAACTAAAGTCTAAGATAGAAACTGGTGTTTGAGATAAGTTGTTTGCTATGATACCTTTGTTATTTTTAGCTAATATTTGAGAAGAATATCTAACATCATTGTTATATATAGAACCTTCGTTTAATGTAGCATCTAATAAAGCATCACTAAATAAAACATTACCTATTACCAAGTAACTTTGATTAATACAAAGAAGTCTTGATTCAGTTACTTGATTATTAAATACACCAGGAGAACCCCATTGAAATTCATCTATTGGGCTAGGAGAGTATGATGAAGCATAATCTAAAGTTAGATCAAAACAGTTTAATTGATTATCTTTTCTATAGTAGAATAGATTAGAATCAATATCATATTTTACTTCATCAACTGATTCCAGATATCCAAAACCTAAATTTGGTGTTAACAAATTCCAGTTAGTAGTATCTAAATCAGGGGTAGTGGAAGTATTAGTTCCTGTTAAGTTTTGAAAGTGAAGCCCATTCCAAATAGATATATCATTTATAGAAAAAGTAGAACCACTTCTCCACAAAGGATAATTGTTATAATCAGGAACTAAAAATATTGCATAGCCTTTAGATAGTAACTTACTATCAGATATAGCTTGCAACGTACAATTATAAGCATCACTTATTCTATACAATTCTCCAGGAATCAAAGAATTAGTAGATATAAGGTTAAGAATGTTACTTCTTGTATTGATTATCATTTTAATTTTTTTATTTGTTAAAAAACTTTGCCGTCTTTAATATTTTTTTCAGGAACACCTATTGATCTAAGGTAACTAGGTACATCAAAATTAGGACAAGTTTTAGTAGTATTATACGCTTGATAATGACCTACTATTATAATATCTGGAAATTTAGCAATTATTTCTTTTATTAGTTTTGACATAGTTGTTACTTGAGGACCTGTTCTTGTATCTAAAGGATTACCTGAATAAGATTGTCCTCCTGCATAACATATATGATATGATTTATCATTAAAAGATTTTACTCCATTTGCTATCTCATTCCATTCAACAATGCCATTATCATCAAAACTTATTAATGTATCTAATGTTCCATCAGTTCTTATAAAATAATTATAACCTACTTTACTCCAACCTCTACCTTGAGGTTCAGGTAAAGTATGCCATCTTTTAATATCTTCTCCAGTAATGTAATGACTTATTTTAGTGTCACTACAATGAATAAATAAGTATTTTACTTTATTCATTTTTTAGATTTTAATATATTGTTTTCTTTTATTACTTTATCAAGTTTTAATTCTAACTCCTCAATTTTTAAAGTAAGTGATTTATTTTGTTCTCTGTACTCATCAATTTTTAATACTAACTTTTCATTTTCTTCTTTATAAGTATCTAAATCAATTCTTAATTGTTTGATATTATCAATTAATTCAGTATTTTCTTTTTTTTGTTCAACAAGTTTTAATTCTAATTCTTTACTAGTTCTTTCCCATATATTGATGGCTTGATTAACTCCTTCTATTTTAGTAATTAATGTTTGAGCATCAGTTTGTTTAGAAGAAGATTTTATTTGCCTCCATTGTAGAAAATTACCTATTATAGAAGGAACAGAAATTCCACTTAGAATTAATGTAACTATTCCTTGCCATTCCATATTTATGTGTTAGTTTAATTATTAGAAATTATTTATTTCTGTTACAAAAGCAGTAGCCCCCGTTAGCGATATAGCCGTACCAGTCTGGTCGGATAGCGTTACCGTCATTGTATATGCGTCGTGCTGTTGTATTTCGAATATCATAACCTTATTACGTCTAGTACTTGTTCTAAGCTGTTACACACGTCGTATTGACCTGTCCAGTTATCTTTAAAAGGTTGTTGTGCATCCCTAAGTTTCTGTTGACTAGGGCTTTTTGCCCCGTCTTTTAATTCTATTAGGTAGTTATATTTCTTGTACCCCACTACTATGTCGGGAAACCCGTTACCGCTTTGCGAGGTTATCGCCACGGTCAAGTTGGGTACTTTGCGTAGTGCGTTTACTATCTTCCGTTGGTTGTCGTCTATTTTAGCTGCTCTTCTCATCCTACCCTATGTAAAGCAATTTTACCAGCTATGGCGGCAGGTGTGCTGTTGCCTGTGGTATCTGTTATTACAACCTGAATCACATCATTCGCACTTAGCATAAAAATATCCACATAAGACAACTGAACAATCTGGTTATTTGTTAATTCTTGATAACCAGTACATAAACAAGCCAATGAGCCATTCACATACACACCAAGTCTTATTATGCTTCCATTAGAACCGTCTAAACTTAGCTGTGCATTGCACTTGTACTTTCCATCTTCACCTATTACAAGGCTATCGTTAGAGTAGGTAATTCCGTTTAACTGTCCTGCACCAACAGCCCATAAGTCGCTTGTATTGTTTGTTACAACAGCCCAATCATTTTGTGTTACGTTAATGGTTTGGTTTTGTCCACCAAATCCCATTTCACCATACTGTCCTAATTGCCATACCTGTTCTTTTGATAGCCCACCCATTAGAAGTTGTTTATCTCTATTACGTAAGCATTAGCACCATCATGTTCTAACTCTACCCAATCTCCATTATTTCCTGTTAGGGTAATGGTTGCCACACCACTAGGCAGTACTATATTAGTAGCTGTTGCGGCTGCTAAAGATACAGTAAAACCAACGCCAGGACGTATTTCAAATCTTTTAGAAGTATTATCTAAATTACTTATAGTATCTATAGTAGAATTAGAATTTATGAATACTATACCAGCAAAGTGATTTTCATCAGAAGCATCAAAATCTATTGTATTAGAATTAACTGTAAAAGTTTCTATTTTATTTGATTGAGCTACATTTATATAAACGTTAGGATTACTACTATTAAACAATAATTCAGGTTCACTAGCACCTCTTGGTATTTGTATAGTAGATCCAGAACAATTACCACTATTATCATAAGTTACTGTACCACCATAAAATATAGTATTAGAAGCATTTGATGTACCAGAACTATTAATTAAAGTAGCTTTAATTAAGCAGTTAGTAAATGTAGAAGCTTCTTCTAATGTTACATCACTAGCTTGATCTACATTACTATTATTTAATGAACTTGTTCCAGATATATTTATATTAGAACTATTAGCATTAACATTAGTCATAGTAGCTGTATCTGCTGTATTTATTAAACTAGCTTTAGCATCAATATTAGTAAAGGTACTTGTACTAATAGTATAATCTAAATCACAAGAATCATAAGTATTATAATTTAATACACAAGTAGCATCTGTAAAATCTGCTGTAGTTCCTATAAATGTACAGTTATTAAACTCACCATCAAAACCAGTAGCAGTTACTTCTGAAGCATTTTCAACAGAAGTATTAATTATATTACCTTCTGCATCATCGTCAAAAGTAAATATACTTCCTTCTTTTACAGTGTTACCGTATATTTGACATCCAGAATCAGAATTTATACAATCAAAATAACCATTGATTACTGTATTATTTAAACATAAATCATTATTCCATTTAAATACAGCTCTTGGATCACCTGGTAGTATTGTATAAGTTATATAATCAAAGGTACAACCAATTCTATTTCCTTTATCATCTATTTCTAATTGAACATGATCATTAGTAAAATCATATTCTATTTTATTCCATTTAGAGCCACGTTTATAATGACCTTCTAAAGCAAATTTATTAGTTTCAATAGAAACTAACATTACATTCTTATCTGTTATAAAATATTTAACCCCTGGTACTAAAGATGATAGTGCTATTCTATTTGCTGCTTGAGCGTATGTAACATTATCAACTAAGTCACCAGAGGTTATTATAGTTGCTAAATTTCTTAAAAGTTTATTTAGTTGAACCCATATATCATATAATAGACCTACTGTAGTTGATTCCGACGTATTTTGAGATCTATATTTCATAATTTAAAATAAGTTATTTATTTCGATAAGTTTATCTTTAATCTTTTTTAAGTAATAATTAATTTGTTTTTGAAACAAATTCATAACTTTCTATTTATTAGAATCCAACAAAAACGTTTGCAGCAGTGCATACGTAAGTAATAGTTGCTCCAGCAGCTAAAGATACAGCGGTGTTAGCCCCTGCTCCTAAATCACCTCCAGTTGAAGGAAATACGTCAGCATCATTAGCACCTGCATTTTTAATAACAAATCTTTTACCTACTAAAGTAGTAGCTGGAAGTTTTACAGAATCTCCTGTAGTACCTACTGTACCTAGTACAGAATATTCTTTGCTTAATTCTACAGCGTTAGCTTGACCACCTGTAGCAAAAGCAGTAATACCTGTTGTTATACCATGTTGAACTACTACTCCAGCACCTGAAGTCAATTCTGATACTTCGTTAACAACTAAACCTTCTGCATCAAATTCAGCTACTTTATTTCCTGTTGAAGCAACACCTATAGTGTTAGCAGCAGAACGATAGAAGCCTGTATCAGCGTCTGTATTAAACGAAATACTAGGAGCTGTAGCTGTACCAAAACCGAATAAATTCTTTCCTATATTAGCTGTAAAAGCAGTTATTGAAGTAAAAACTACAGTAGTTCCTCCAGATAAAACATTAGCTATTAAATTCTTAATATAAACAGTTAGATCAAATTTATCATTTACATGAGAAAATGTATCTTGAACATAACTATCTTTATTAATAAAAGCTCCTCTGACTTTACCTCCTTCATTAAGAAATACTTTCGAACTTTGTTTTTTATTAGTCATTTCTTTTTTTCTTTTAAAGAGTTAAAAAGTATGTAGTAGTATTAAACTACTACATACTTTACTATAACATTAATATCACCAGCACTTGTAGTACCTACAGTAGTCATTTTTAAAAGACCTGTTTCAGCTACTTTAGTATTACCAGCAGAAGTCATTGTAGCTTCAACACCAGTAGAGGCTAAACCCATTAAAGAGTTAAGACCTGTAAAAGCAGCTAAAGCAACAGCACCTGTAAGGTTAGTATCACTAGTTCCTGTAATAGAATCTACAAAAAATAGATAAGAAGTACCGCCAGCTAAAGCTGTATTTTCTTGTACTACCAGATCTGTAATAACAGCTCCTTTAGGTATAATAACTTCTTCTGTTGGTGTATAAGTGGTAGCAGAAGTAATTGATGTAAAATTAGCAACTGCTACTTGTTCATTTCCTATTGTTCCTCTTGACATGTTTTTTTATATTTTTATATTTTTTAAAAAATTAATTAGATACTTACAAAAGGTAAATTAGCAGCTGATTGAATCCAAGGATTAAGTACAGCTTCCAATTGATTTTTAGTAGTAGTATCTGAACTAGGAACCAATATAATTGTTTTCATTGGATTGTGACTTACTTCAGTTAAAGTAGTTTCCACATTAGTACCATGTTCTATAATATAAGCATCGTAGGTTTCTGTTTCTACTACATACTGAGGTTGTGGTATAACAGGATATTCTACTCGGTTAGTATGATAAGCTCTTTGACCATCAGTACCTTCGTAGTATATTTTCCAGAAACGACCACTACCTTCGCCTTCATCAGCAGCTTGAGACTCTTTTAAAAGTACAGTTGGATAGTTGAAACCAGCAGTTAAACCTAAATCTAAGTTTATTTTAACTTGTGGAACTCTATCGATGAAAGCAGTAGCTTCATCCAAAGAAAGGATAACTACAGCCTGAGTAGTAGCTACACCAGTACCAGCAGTTGTCAAAGCAGTAGGAACTATTCTTGAGCTTGAATCAATATCAGGAACATTAGCATCAGCTGCAATAGCATCTAAAGCGGCTTCCATAGCTGCTGTAATTATTACACCATTGATACTAGTAGTACCAGCTGTAATACCAGCAATTGTAGTTGAACCAGCAGTAGCTGTAGTAGCGTCTGTATCAACAGCAAAAGCTACGAAATCTTCTTTACCTTTTCTGTTGTTAGTATTATGTAAAGTAGAATGTTTATTAATTTCTACTACCAAATTTTGTACTAAATGGTCTAAACTAGCAGAAGCTGAAAAACCAAGAGTAGTATAATCAGGTGTTACATAATTAACACTCAAACCTTGACGACCTCTAGTAGAGTTTTCAAACTCTTTTCTACGTCCTTTTTGAGTAATCAACAAAGAAAATTCAGTTTCATCAAGTGGTACGATAGCATCAGATTGACCCAAATCAGCACCAATAGTCCAAGCATTAAGAGTACCAGCTCTATAAGCTTTACCTCTAAATACTTTTACACTTTTACCAGCTATTCTTGAAGCTTCATAAGTTCTAGGAAAAAAACCTTGAACACTTATAGTACTAGGACTAGATGATTGAGGAGTTCCTTGTGCTATAACAATTTCTGGAGATTCTTTAACAGTATCACCAGGGCTTATTGCAACATTAATAGCATTAGTACCATTACCAGTAGCATCAAATACTCCTAGTTGACCATCAGCTAAATTTGTTACAAAAGTAGATTGATTAGTAAATCGGGTTGTACCGTCAGCAACAATTGCCTGACCTGTAGAACCATCTGTTTTTGCTACCAGGATTTTCTCAACTGGTCGTCTTGCATTTCTCATATTGTATTTCTTTTAATTTGTTTAATTTTTTATTTATTTAATAATAAAGCTTGTTGTTTGAATTGAGTAAATTTAGGATCTTCAGCTATTAAAGAAGCTTTTAATACAGCTAAGTTAACTATTCTAGGATGTGTATGTTCAGGAAGATCACATTCTACTTTAGTAGAACTACCTCTTAAGTTGTTACCATACGATCCTTTATTAATATAAGCTGGATCTTTAATATAATCTAAATATACTTGATCAATAGTAAAATCAGAACTTGAATATAAATATAATTTGTTATTAGTAGAAAAAACTGCTACAACCTGACCCCATAAATAATTTGGATTTTCTAAAGGATTGTTTAAAACATCCGTTAAATCATCATGTTGTATTATTTTAACATCTACTGTTTTACTTCCACAGTTATTAACTAAATCAGTTATTAAACACCTACTTCTAATTAAGTATCTATATTTATAAGTTAGAGTAGATAAATCTACTTCATATATATTAGGACTTACTAAAGTAGGTGTTATTCCTGATTGTATCTCTGGAGATTTTATAACCAAACTTCTAATATCATCTATACTTCTTTGATTAATTTCAAAAGTACGATAAGTATTATCTACAAAATTTAAAATAGAATCATTTAATAACCAATCTATTTCGTTATCCTGAAAATCAGCTTTTTGTAGAGAATCTAATCTATCTACTTTAAATTTAAAATCATAGTGAAGTTCTTCAATGATCATTATTAGAATTTCATTTTAATTTTTAATTCGTTTGTTAATTCTTCTTGTTCTGGTTGTTTGTTAGGATCTATAAGAAAATCAATTGCTTCTTCTCTTCTATTTCCTATTACCATATTTTTATTAAACCAAGTATATGTTCCTTGTCTTACTCCTATAATTCTATAATAAATTAAATCTTCAAGTAAAGCAGCTGCTGTAATTTTTTCTTTTCCAGGTGCAGTTTGAAACTCTTTATACAAAAATATGAATTTTTCTACTGAATCTTTTTTACCTGTTTTAGATTTCTCTATAAATTCTGAAAGTAAATTATATGCTACTTTATATGTTACTGTGCCTTTTGATAATTCCAAGTATTTAGCAAATTTAATAACCCATTCTTCTGTTAAATCTTCTGATGTTAAGAATCCTTTTGCTTTATCAATTTGTTTACTTCTTTCGAATTTCAGACTTTCGTCTTCTCCTTCAAGAGAAATAAAGTGTGTTGCTCTAGGAAATTTATAATTAGCATAATCTTTCCATGAATTAGCTATTTTAGAAGATGCCAGTGCAATATAGTAAGCAATTTCATCATCAGGTTTATTAAGATCTAATACTGTAGCACCATCTTTTAATTTGAAACTAAAGGTATGGAAAAAAGGCATTTTATGTTCTGGAACTTTATGGTCTTCTTTCCTAGGAGCCATCGGACTATAAAAGTTTATTGGCTTTTGATGTTTAATTTCCAATAAATGTTGTCTAAGTATTTTATCTTTTCCTTTTACTACTTTTTCAAATTCAGGAGGATAATTACTATCTTCATTATTATAAGGGTTTTCTACATATTCATCTAACCCTGTTGATAATCTTCCTGTTCCAGAATTATATAATGCTTGTAAACCATCATAAGTATTTCTACCTATTTTAGTTTTATTCATTTTAATTTTGGAAGTATCATTTTTAAATTCGCTTACTTTTGATGCCGTATCCCTTGGAATAGGTTTTATAAAAACTTTTGTCATGTTGTTCCTTATAAGGTTTTAAAACTTATATAAGTATTTTCAATTTGTTAAAAAAATATTAGTTAACTTCCATTATGATTTCACCACAACGAGTCACATCTTTAATCCATATACCAGCAGTACCTTCACAGAATGAAGTGTAACCAGCTACCATTGAACTTGTTGCACCACCTTTAACTGGACCCATAGGAGTAACAGTACCAGGGATGTAACCATGACGCATTGTATCTTTAACTTGTAACCATTGGATGTTAGATTCGCCTTCTGATGTACCAAAATCAAGGAAAGTAAAACGAGCTGAATCTATAGGGAAATTAGTATAGATAGGGTGAGTTACTTTACAGTATTTGAAATCATCATACATAGGGTCTTTAATAACTGTTACTTCGATACCTTCTGGACCTTGATAGTGGGTGAACTGAGCACCATAAGACAAGTGTCTTGGGTTTTTGCTAAGTTGAGTTACATAGTTAGTATCAACAGTCAAGAATGAACTAGCTGAAGCAGCTAACATATCATGGAAAATCATAGAACCAAGTGTACCTGTAATAGCTACAACTTTACGATCTGATTCATTCACCCTAGCCATCAATATATTCATCAAGTAATCTTTCAGACGAGATTCAGTCAATACACCATTGTAGTATTCAATGAAAGAATCTTTCATTTGTTGACGAACACCAGGCCCTGTTTTAATCCAGTAATTACCTTTACCTGGTTTAGTACTTTTTGTACCATATTTACATTGGGCTTCCATAGAAGTGTACAACTCATCTTTGATTTTGGCTTCAGCCATAGGGATGAATTTTTCACCTTTATTTTTACCAACAGAGTAAGGGATACCCAAACGACCTTGTTCTCTAAGAGCTTTATCGCTAACTTTTAAAGATTGAGCAAAAGCAGATACTTGAGATTCAAGTTCGAATACAGGGCTACCGAAATAAGTAGTACCGAATTCATCGTTCAATTCAGATTGAACTGAAGTCCATACTTTAGAAAATTCTGAACCTACTTGAAGCAAATCACCAGGTAAGTATGCTGTAGGATCATCTGTTTCCAATCTAACAATATAGATGTAACCAGAGTTGTCATGAACAGGACCTTCTAATACACGAAGAGAATATTCATTGTTTTCTGGCATCAATACGTCAGGAGCTTGAAACCAACCTTCATCCAACTTAATTTTAAATGGTTCACCATTTAAACCAGGAGTAGCATTACCAGACTCAAGGTTTTGAACTACTCTTACAGATTTTTCTTCAGCACCTGCAAGTTTCCAACGATAAACTTCGTTATCGATTACTTTAACAGCGCCTTTAGCTAGGGTCATACCCATTAATGATTTAGTAGAAAATCTTTCACTAGAACTGAATATCTTACCCATAACTCCTTCGAAGATGTGAGGTTTACCCGCATCATAAGAATTAACAAGATAATCAGAGTCTATAAAGTTTCCTCCGAAACCATCATATTGTCTCAATTTAATTTGACTTGTTTTAGACATTTATAATAGTATTTTTGTTAAATAATTTATTATTTTAATAGGAATTCTCCTTTTGTGATATCAATATCACTTCTAGAACTTCTTTCTGTTCTACCTGAAGGAGTGTTTTTTGTTTTGTTATTTCTTCTTATTTTATCAAAAAATTTAGAATTGGATTTCTTTTCTATTTCTTTTTCTATTTTTTGAGTATCAAAATCTTTCATCAAGAAAGTACCTAATACAACAAATTTTTCAGGATCAGATAAATATTGTTGTAATTTATAATCAAAACTTAACATTACTTGATTATTTCCAACTTTAACTTTTTCCTGTAAAAAGTTTTTAAATTTAGCTTTTTCTTCTTTAGTAAATTCTACATTACCTATTTTAGTTGTAGAATTTATAGTATTCATTAATTTTTCGTAATTCTCTTTTTCTTTCTGTTTTTCTAATTCTCTCTGAGCTTTTACTTCTTTCTCAAAATTCTCTTTTCTTTTCTCGTATATACTTTTTAATTCAGGTAAAGCTTCTTTTGCTTCTTCTTCATCTTCTCCTAAATCTATAATTCTACTTACGTTCTTTTGTATCTTAGCTTCAGAGAATCCTTTTTCTTTATACAGTAAAGTTAATATTTGTTTTCTTTGTTCTGGATCTTCTAAATCTACATCATCTAAACTAACTTCAGAAGTATATTTTTTGTAGTTTTCTATATCCGTTCCACCAGAAAGCAAATAATTAGCTAATTCTTTTGTTTCGTCTGGAATATTTTCTAGTATAGAATTATAAGCTAAACTTTTTAAATTTTCAAAAGAGTCTTGTATTGCTTTTTCAAACCCTTCTTCAGTATTTTCAAAATTATAATCTTCTGGTAAGATTATAATACCTTTCTCTTTTAGATAATTAAAGCTATCTGTTAAAACATCAAATTCTTCTGATTCTTCTGATTCTTCATCAGTTGAACTTTCTTCTTGTTCTTCATCCTCTTCGTTATCTTGTTCATCTTCCTGATCAGTATCTTGATCTTTAAACGATTCTTCATCAGAATCCTGTACATCATCTTCATTATTATCAGAGTCGTTAGGATCATCAGAAAGCTCATCATCTTTTACTTCCAATTCATCGTTTTCGAATTCAAAGAACTCAAATTCATCTTGGTTATTGTTACTCATTGTTGCAAAGTTAATAAAAAAATATTTGTTTTCAAAATCAATTTTAATATAATATCAGCTATTATATAGCTAAAGTAGTAATATTTTATTTCTTACTATCTATCTCTTTATTTGTCTTATTTTCTTTAGCTATTTTAAGATTAGTATCAGCTACATATTTTTTAGTTTTTTCCTGATTATCTGATATTTGTTTTTTAATTTGTAATTCTTTTTCTTTTAATTGTGTGTCATTAGCCGTTTTAATACTATCTAACATATTAGAAGCTTCTTGTGTTGCTAAATCTACAGTACTATCACCAGCTATATCAGAAGTAACTATACTTGTATCTGATTGTAATTTAGCTATTAATATCTTAGTTTGATTAGTAGTATCTGTTTTGTATTTGTCTAATAACATTTTCTGTTCTTCTAATTCTTTTTTAAGTTGCTCTACTTGAACTAAAGCTTCTCTATCTTGTTGTTGTTGTAATTGTTGTAGTTTTTCTTTTTTCTTTTCATAAGAAACTAGCTCTCTTTCTAAATCTTCTAAACTTACTTTTTTAAATATTTTCAATATATCACTCAATCTTCCTTGATTCTGAAGTATTGGTAAAGCTAATTGACTTAATTGATTATATATCTCATGTTCTTTAGAAGAAAACTTAATAAACACACCCATATCCTGATATGATATTTCTCCTGGTTCTAATTCTATTAAACCTCTTGAAGAATCATCAAGAATATATTGCATAAATTCACCTTCTTCTTCATAACTATATTGAATAACATTCAATAAAGAATTTAAAACTTGTTCCCATAGAGTTTCGTGTATAACAAATAAAGGTTCTGTTACTTGAGAAGATTGTATTATTTCCTGATTAGTGTTACCTACAGCCTGAGTAGTTTTAATCCTACCTAATCTTGCTTCAGATAAACCTGATATAGAAGCTATTTTTTGTTCTAATGCACCTATAATATTTATATAATTAGATATAAATTGAGCATTAGACATATCATAAGTAGCTCCACTAATAGCTCCTCTGTTAGCAGCTAAAGGATTATCAGAGTTTTCTAATGAGTTATAAATATAGAAATCCTGATTCTTAAAATAATATAATGTTTTATCTATACCTGTTTTTCTATCTATTCTTGAAACATCAATTGGTATTTTTTTACCACTATCCTGAGCTATGAGTTTCTTTAATTTATTAATAACTACAAGTAATAGATAAAAGTAAGGTTTTATTCTATCCATCATAGAAACAGCAGGAGCATTTGTATTAGAATAAACTACACCATGATATCCTAATTTAACTTCGTATGGATCTGAATAAGGAGCAAATTGAATATCTTTAGGACGCATATTAATATAGATATCTGTATTAATTCTTGTACCTTCCCATATTTCAGGAATCCATTCCCATTCAATACTTTCTCCTAAAAATTTATTTGGTTTATAAGATTCATCTACTATGTCAACTATAGTTTCATTTGTCAAAGGATCTGTATAAGTCAATTTACCTACTTTTCTTTCACTTCTCCATTCTACATGATATTCTTCAATATCATCTTCATCTGAATAACCATAATTACCTTCGTATTCATCTTCATTTAAAACTGAATTTCTACCTAAATATTTAAGTTCTATATTTTGAAAATCATATTCCATTTTCTTACCAGGAGTACTACTTACTCCATACATCCCTGGTCTTAATTCTAATAACCTATTTATTTGATCTTCAGTTAAATCATTTCTATATCTATCTAATATATCTCCTATATTTCTTCTTGTTCTATAACCAGCATATAAACTGTCTTGAACAAACAGAGTATCTTGAGACTTATGGTAAAATACTCCAAGAGGATTTAATACTTCTATATGAGGTTTACCTTTTTTAATACCTACCCATACAAACTCTTCACCAGCTAATAGACCATGTTTAAATCCATGATTTTTCTTTAACCTTAAATTTAATTTGTAAGTATAAGCTTTTAATAATTTATTAGCTTTTATTTCCTGAGCTGTTAAATATTCAGTAGAAACATATTTATCTACTTCTTCAGGATCCATTATTTGATCTAATTCTTGCTGTAAAGCTTCAGGATTTTTTTCAAGTTCAGGATTCTGTTCAATTAACATTGAAGTAAAAGTCTGTAATTCTTTTTGAAAGTTATACGTTAACCATTGCTTATACATCTGAGTTTTGTATAATTCTTTCTCTTTAATACCTTCTGAATTAACAAGAATAGCTTTATAGTTAAAGTCTTTCTTCCATTCTTCTCCTAGTAACCTATTTATAATAGTATAAGCTTCATTATAAGAATCTATCTTATCTTCTGCTTGTCCTAAATCAAAACCAAGAGGATTTAACTCTTGTTTAAAATCATTTTGATCAAGAATATTATTATACAGTTTATAGTTAGTTAGTTTTCTATAATAATCTGTATTAGAGCTTTTACCTGCTCTAGTAGAATCATTAGCATTATCAATTATGTTATCGATTGTTTCTTTAACAAATTGATAATCATTTTTTACTTTTTCTTTATATGATAATCGTTGACTTGGTATGTTTGCCATTTGGGAATAAATTTTTATTATTATTTAAAAAATCCATTACGTGAGTAGCGTCTTCTTTTTCTTTTTCAAACTCATTAAACTTAGCTCTTAAACCAATTATACATCCCATAAAGGACATCACAGCATCAAAGTTACCATCACTATTATACATTATTAATTGTTTAAGAAGAAACCTGGATTTTATTTTATGAACTTTTAATACGTTTTTATTTTCATCACTTTCTCCAACTGACTCTTTAAGCCAATCAGATAAGTATCTTTCTGAATTTTGTTTTATATATTTATTACTCATAGGATATCCATACACATTATTACTTTTAGAATAAGTATTACCTTTATTTAAAGTAGATTTTGGTTGGATAGCAAGAGCAATTAGTTTTTTCTTTTTCTCAAAGTAATCTTTTGTATTACCAACTTCGTTTTCGAAATAAATAGAACCAGAAGGAGAACCATACATCATCCATAACTTTTCTAATATTTCATTAACTACGTTCATACCATTAGCTGGTCTTCCTATATATTCAGCTACTATTTCTTCTCCTCCATGAGTAGAGAAATATTTAGAATTTTTAAATACATATATAGCACCTAAAGAGTCTCCTGATTCATCTTTTCTATAAGTATCATAGGAAAAGATGTACATATCATTAGGAACTTCTCCATCTATTTCTATTGGAAATTCGTATATTATAACAGCACCTTCTAAATTAGATTTATCTTTTAAAGGGAATTCTGTTATAGGTTTTAATTTATTCTCTGTATCAACTCTATAGTTAACTCCTGTTTTTGAATTAGGATCAAAGAATAATTCAACTACTGTTTCTAAAGCTTTATAATTATGATTACTTTCTAATTCAGCTAATGTATTCTGAGCTTCTATAACTGGAAAATCGTTATAATTACTCATCAAAAACATTTCTGATGGTTTAATAGGGTTATATTGTATATAAGAATTTAAAGCAGAAGAAGATATTTTAGCTAATCTTTCTCTTTCTTTTTCTTCTGATCTTAGAGCTAATTCTAGATTAGTAACTCCTTTATTATCTTTATACTGAGGTTTACCTTTTGTAGCAGGTAAGTAATACCCTATTTTACCTCTATTTTCTATATCGTCTACAAAAGCTAATATATTATAAGCATCTGGATCATAATACATTTTCTTTATATCTGCAGTACCACCACCCATCATATCACCACCTGTACCAAGATATAAACAAGAACCAAACTTATATGTACCATTCTTCATGGTTTCAGCATCCGCTTCCCATGTTTGTAATAAGTTATTAAACATACCAACCTCTTCCTTAACCATAACAGAAGGACGAGTACCTTGTGAAGCAAATGGATTATCACCGTAGGTTCTATGTTTTATAGTAGAACCAGAACCAGAATCCATCCATTTATTACCAACTTTTTTCTTATATTTTTGTATTATTTCTTTAGATGGTTCCCAAGAACCACTATATTGTTTATAAAGAGGAGAAGGATAATATATATCATTTATCATTATTCCTCCTGGTAAATTATCATAAGATATTTTAACCTTTTTTAATAAATCTTTAGAATATTTAGCATCATGAGCACCTACTACAATTTCAATTTGGTTTGGATTTTTAATACTTTCTTCTGTATATTCTTTAGCTCCATCAAATAAAAACTCATGTAATACAACACCATTAGCAACCCAATATGATTTACCAGGTCCCCTATTAGCCATTAAAACAAAATCCTTAGCTTCATTAAGATATAAAGGTTTTCCTAGATCTACATTTGGAGTTTGTAATAACTCTCTAATATTAGGTATATTTTTTCTAATACCTTTTTCTTCTTCTTCAGTTACAATAGGTTGTCCATATAAATCTAACAATTGACTAACAGGTTTCTGTTTAGAAAAACCTGTTAAACCTCTTGCTTCTAACCAATAATAACTTACTTCTTCTAAGAAATCAAAGTATAATGGTCTTCCTGGTGTTTTTGTTTTAGAAGTTCTTCCTTTATTTAAAAGTATAGTTCCAAAATTTAAATAAAAGTAAAGGATAGGGGGACACCATTTACCCCCTACCCAATATCCTTCTATACATCTTTTCTTTTGTTCTTTCCAATACTCTATATACTCATAGGAATGAGGATGTAATTTAGGTATTTCTGTTTCTATAAATAATTCTGGATTTATATAATGCATTATATTATACCTTTTTCAGATAAAGATTCTTCAGCTCCACCTTTAACAACAGAATTATCTTCAGATTCTAATTGTTTCTGAGTTTGAAGATATAAATTCCATATTTTATCAGTTTCTTTTAACATTTTATCTAACATTTCAAATGTATCTTCATTATAAGATAAATTCTTTATAAATTCAGATCTTTCTTCTAGTTTTTCTTCCCATTGTTTTAATAGCTTTTGAGCTTTAGAAAGATTCAATCTCTCATATTCGTTTATAAGATAACTAATTTCTTCCCATTTGAACTCTTTATCCTTTAAATAATCACTAGCTATTAGTAGTTTTTTATCTGATGCAGAGAGGTTAACATATGGTGAACTCTTATGCAATAATAAGGATATTGCCCACATAATAAGAGAAGAATCCTTTTTATTTTTAGACTTATCATTTTTATAAAATTTATTAAATACTTCTGGTATTTTACAATTAGGGTTAGCTTGCCAGAAGTTTAAATCTGTATTAAACGTCTCTATCATCTTTTATAGTCTTAATATCTTTCATATTCTCAAGATAAAACTGATAAAACCTTTTCATTATAAATTCTGTACAATATCCAAACATTTCGTTAGAATTAGAAACATTAGATGTAGTTATAAGAAATCTAGGAGATAAATAACTAGCTGTTAAGGCTGATAATCTAGCTAGTAAAGCTATAATATTATCAGATTTATAATTAAGAACTTTAGACTCATTTAACCATAAATAACATTTAATCTTATCTTCTAAATCCATAACAATAACATTATATTCTTTATCACTGTTAATTGGATTTGTTACTGAATCAAAGTTTAAATAGTTTAAATATTCTTCAAATTCTTCTGCACTTAATTCTTCCTTTAATTCCTTTGTTTGATCTTCTATTTCTAATGATAATTTTTGTACTAAAGTATTATAATCAGATAAAACAAAATGATATTCTATCTCATTAATCCTATCTTCATAAGTTTTTATAATCATTTTTTATAAACTTTTTCAATCATATTTTCATTAATCTTAACAGTAAAGAACTTTTCTGTTTTTGAAACATAATTATTATCATCTATAAAAAACTCTACTATTTCAAATCTTTGTCTCATAAAAGAAACAACATCTCCTACTTTAAAATTCTTATTAGATACATTAACTCCTAATTTTATAACAACACCTTTATACTGATAAGGATAATCCATATCTTTTAACTTTGTTTTAAAAGTATCAGGATCATCTTGCATTATACTTGTATTCATTGTTATAATCAAACCTTTATCATTCTGTATTTCTTCTAATTTAAAAGGTCTTATCAATATAGAATTACCCATTAATTCAAAATCATTTACATCTTTAGAATGATCATATTCTAGTAGAATCTCATTATAAGTTAGTTTACCTTTAACTGGAATAGTTTCTTCTTTAAGATTAAGACTTTCTTTTTCTTTGTTCATAAATTAACAATTTTTTTCTTTTTTTGAGAAGAGAAGTTACTAACACTTTTGCTTTAGAGTAACTAATCTCTCCTCTTCTTTTCATATTAATCACATTATAAATATAAGCTTTAAGTTTATCAGAAGAAGTAGAGAAAGTTCCTAGATTATGAATAAGTATTCTAGGTGTAATCTTTTCCATTTCATTTAGAATAAATCTAAACTGATGTAATACTATATTTAAAATGTAATCTTCGGATTTACCATATTTATTAGCTAACTCCTTAATTATAGAATCAAATTCTTTATCCATTTAATTAACACTTAAACTATTTCTATATGGTACGAATCCATTAAATCTTCAGATTGTAATACTGCTATAACAAGACCTTTATATCTTGGAAGTTCTGAATCAAAACCGATATTCAGATTCTCCTTAAGATTTATATAAGAAGTCAAGTCCATTATAAGATAATTACCAGGATTATTATTCTTCCTTATAAAATCTCTTTGTTTAATCAATATTACATCTTCTATGTTAGTTATATCATTCATTAGTAGAAAGGATGAAATTTATATTCAATTGTTTTTTATTCAATAGTGCTTCTATATTCTTATTAGTATATTTTACTCTATCAGAGTCTTCAGTTATATAGCTTTTCTTTATCAAAGCTCTTAATTTGGTAGTTATATTTGATTGATTTATAACCTTACCATATTTCCTTTTATAAACTCTTTCAACTTCTTTTTTACCTTTAGAAGCATACCTATAATACTTATACTCATCAGACAACAACAAGAACTCAACAAATAAATCTCTCTCTGAATTTATTAATCTCTTATTTTCAGGTTGTATCAAATTTAGAATATCTAAGAACCTTTTAATAAACTCTTCCTTAGATATATCATTATACTCTTTTTTAAGCATATACAAAATTACAAAATTATTATTTTATATTCAAATAACAAAAAATTATTTTTTTCATTTATCATTTAAAATCTCTGTTTTTAATTGATTCAATTCTTTTCTTATAGTTAAACCTGGAATTATTTCCAAGTATTCATCTATTATTTTAACTATTTCATTTTTAGGATGATCCATAAATATAAGCCAACGAATATGTCCTATTATACCTGTTTGTATTGTAATCATTAATTTTATTATTTATTATTTTCAACTTGACATACTATACCCCTAAGAAAATGTGATTTTCTTTAAAACATGTAATTACTTACTGTCCATTTTAACCTCAAACTTCAGTCGTACCGTACGTATCTAAGATTAAATAATCATCTTAGTTCACCTTCGAGGGGCCATCTCTATCAACCCTATAGGCTTATTCCCTCCTACAACCTTATATTAAGGCAATTTTTAGATCTATCGGGGACAACTTCAGACTATGTATATTACTTTGAGGATATAATGTAAAACCTTGTCCTATCAACCCAACTTCTGTTCCTCTTTCTGTACTTTAGTAAAGTATGACGCTATGGTATTTAAGCTAAAGGAAGTAATTGATCTACTGCAAAGATAAGAAAAAAAAATTAAACTACCAAATTTTTAGTCACTTTTTTTTAATATTTTTTAAAATTTTTTTGAAACCCTCTGATATCAATAGTTCTATAAAAATTTTTTTTATATTTTTTTAGATTTGTGAGAGAATAAACGGGTGTACCACCTTATATTCAACCCGCACTCGGTCGGGGCAGAGGGGGAATACCCCCTCAACATTATTCATTAAACAAACTTTAGAGCTATGAGCACATTCAAATTAGTACGCAAAAGTGCTACCTCAAACGGTAGGTTTTGCTTGAAATTCGTCGGTACAGTTAACCGTGGTTTCGGCCACGATACCACTACGCTTTATGCGTACGTATCAGAGACCGAAATGGAGGTCGACGACGAGATTGACATTCAGGTAAACGGCAACGAGGCAGTGGTTGCAGGAGAGTTTACCATGAGCATTGAGAAGAGAGAGTGGGAGACAGAGGACGAAGAGACTGGAGAAGTAAAAGTAATAACCACTAAGTGGTTGCGATAGAGAAATCTATCGTAATGTCTAAATGTATCAGTACTCAGCGTTTTGTTGAGTATTGATATGTCTAGATGTATCAATATTTGTTCATAATAATCTTCATTCATATTTAATTTTGGTTAATTAAATCGTATAATAGAGTATTATACTTTACTATCTACCTGCGTTTATTGTTGAATCATGTAATGCACTGTAGATTAGTAGAGTATAGTATTCTATTGTATGATTTATTGATTAATTAATTAAACTTTACTACTTTGAAAGAAACAAACAATACATTTATGCATGCTGACTATGTTAAGATGCGTATTAAGGAAGCTAAGAAAGCTCCTAAGATGAACAATCTTCGTAAGGAAATTGCGTTGAAACTAACTCAAGGATACAATAAGAGTCCTTTAGAGTATAAATTAAGGTTATTTAAATAAAATAGTTGAGTAATTTGTTGATTATGAGTGAATTTGTTGATGCCTGGACCAAAGTCCACATATCTCATCATTCTAAATTAACATAATATTCCTCTAATCTTATTATATAGCCAAACTTACACTTGCCAATGGTGTTAATCTAGTAAGAAAAATAAGGAGAAGTCCTTGTTGCGTTTTCTTTGGCTTTATAAAAAGCAGGTCTTTACGCAACGAAAACTAATTTTTCAAACAATAAAACAACTACCATGAAAACTTTTGTTATTTGTACAAGAAGTTCAACATTTGCATCACTAATATCAGTAGATGATTGTGGTTTTGTAGTTAATGGTTTAGATAATAATAAGTTTAAAGATGGTTATTATTATCTTATTCATGTTGACAATACAAATCCAAATATTCCTATTATTAGTAGAATATTTGAATTTAAAAAAACTCAAAAATGTAATCTTTTCAACTTTTAAACATTAAACTTAACTACCAATGAAAGAACAAATAGAATACTTAATAAAAAAATATACCAAAAGATTAGAGATATATACTTTGGATAAAAATGCAAATTTTTTTCATCAGACTATTGATAAATATACTGAGTTTCTTAAAGATTTAGATGAACTCAAGGATATAGCTGAAAAACAAGCATTTGAACATGAATTAGCAACAAAACCTATTTATACTGGTGATGCTGATTTAGATGGATTAGAAGATGATGAAGTTATACGTAATATATCTAATATTGAACGTACTCATCAAGCTTTTAAAGATAATAATGCCGATATTGATGAGGATAACATTCCTTATATATATTAAAATCTAATTGGTAGTTAGTTTTGAATGAGAATGTCTATGTAATATTATTATGTAGATGTTCTCATTCTTTAACTACCAAATTATTAACTGATTATAAAACATAACTCATGAAAACTAATCAAATAGAAGAATATGGCTTAACTATATCAGAAAAAACTGGATGCCTAATTAATAGAGCTGTTATTCATTATTTTTTTTAATTTAACCTAACTATCATGAAAATATTATTACTTGGATTTGATGATAATGGGGCATCTACATTATGTAAAGCTTTATCATCCAAAATACCAGATTCAGTTGAAGTAAACATTGTTGAAGTAGAACCAAAAACATTAATGGTTCCAATTAAAGCTCCTGATTTAATGGATGTAGATACTTATGTTTTACCTAATTATGTAAAACCTGGTAAATACAGTAAAAGAGCTTATAGGAAATCTAATAAAGTTATTTAAAATATAGAATTAAATTCGTATCTTTAACTAGATATAGAATAGAGTAATTGTTTTTTGTAAGTTTTTTCAAAACCTCAATAAAATATAATAAAAACTTACACGCTAATGCAGCTAAAGATATTATCTTTAAGAGTCCAAAACCTCTATAAATGCAGATGGGTGATTTTGAATAATAAATAAAAAGATTATGAAATCATTTTTTAAATCAATACTTATAGGAATAGTAACAGGAACATTGTTCTTTGTTATATTTACATTTTGTTTTTTAATCATATTCATTATATAAACCTTAATAAATGAAAAGAAAAAACTTTAACAGAAACGTTGTAGCTCGTAGAAAGGTTGCTATGAATAATTTGTTTAAAAAATTAGATAATCCTGATTTATCAGAATCTGATATTTTAAGAATCAATAATGAAATATCAATTTTAAAAAAGAGATTATGATAGTATTATTATTAACTATATTTTTTATTTGGTTTACAACTTCTATTATTTGTACATTACTAATTCGTATAAAAGATTATTCAGAAATGAGTAAAATATATAAGAATTTGAAAATTGAAGATTTTCAAGCAAGAGTTCTTTTAGTAAGAAATAAAGACTGTTCAATTGTTTGGTATCTTGAAAATAATAGTTTTTGTATAAATGATAAAAAAAGAATATACATTCATAACGATAAGTTTTTATTTCTATTTTTACCATTAGATTATTACTGGTGGTTGAAATATAAAAATTGGTTTCAAACAAATTGTTCTGAACTAATAAAAGAATAAATTGATTTGATTACATTAGTAAACCAATATAAGAAGCAAAATAAAGATAAGTAATATTATCACAGTAGTTTTTTAGTATTATATTGCTATTATTAATGTAATCAAATTTTATTAATTATGAAAAATAAAAATACAATTGTTAATGTAATATTTTTTATAGTATCTTTAACAATTTTAGCAATTATTGTTTTTACGTAAAATATTCAACTAATGCGTTATTTAAAATTTATACTTTTTATATTAAGTGTGTTTTTATTCTCATATTTAATACTTGTTTTTGTTTATTTTGATTTTAATGTACTTTCACAAATAGAAAACAGATTAAGTTTTTTAGTTATTTCTGCTTGTATATTATTATATTCATTAATTACTATGGCATTAAATAAATAAACCTAACAAAAGAGTTTGTTAGAGCAAAATATAATAAATATTGCCCTAAAATAGAGTGGGTGGATTAAAATAACTCTATTTGAGAATGGACGTTTAGATGTAGTATAACGTATATAATTCTGTTCAATAGTTCTTTTTTATATACTTTATTTAATTAATTTTTATTTTGGTTAATTGAACAACGATAATTTTATTTTAATTGCTCGTTAAAGGTTACTACATACCTTTAATTTTTTAAACTAACTACTATGAAAGAATTAATAGAATTACAAATCTTAATATTAAATAATAAGATTAAAGCTAATACTGAAGAAATCATTAGCAAAAAACTAACTGATCATCCTTCAAATATTGTTCGATTAAAAGCTAAGAATGATGCTTATAATGAATCTATTTTGATGTTTAACCAATTATTATTAAATCTAAAATAATTTGATATTATGAAGTCGAATAAATTAGTAATGGTAACTAATATAATTCTTATTGTATTAATTACTTTATTTTTAAGTTATTGCACTGAAAATAATCACGAAAAGAAAACGATATTAATAACTCCTAATGATACAGAATTATTTATTCTTGATTTAGATAATGATTTTTTTCTGTTGTTAGAAGATGATTCTATTATATATACTGGTTACGATACCAATATAGTTTTAAATACTATATTAAAAAACAGTGATGATTTTATATTTATTTCTAATAATTATAAATATTATTATAATTTAAATAAAGATTCAGCTAGAACTGTATTATATAATATCATTAAAAATTAATAAATTTGTTTTAAACAAAAAATCAAAAGCTATGTTTTACGTAGGACAGAGAGTTGTTTGTATCAAAGACCATTCGCTTCGATTTATTAAGAGAGGCGATACCTTTACGGTTTTAGATATAAATTCATGTAGTTGTGGAGATATTCATTTATTAGTATTAACCACAAATCACCCTGCTTATCGTTGTGGTATTTGCAATATAATTCATGAAAAGGGGGATTGGTATGCATCCTCACAACTATTCGCCCCACTAGACGAACAACCCGAACTATCTGAAACCACATCTGAAAACTGGATTGAACGGCTACTACCCGAACCTGAATTAGTTTAAACATTAATTAAATATTAAAATATGGGGGATATATTAGCATATCGATTGCAATATTGAAGTTTTACAAACAGCCTGTGGATTAACCTATTTTACACAGTAAAAATTGATAGGAACTCTTTTTAAATGGCAACTCTAACGTTGTAATTTCTGAGAATAGCGACATTGACGCTATTCTTAATGGGTTTACTGCAGACCTGGAAACAGAAGCAGTAGAAGCTGAAGAGCTGGCTCTGGTAGCCTAAACTAACTTTTCTTAGTTTAGTAAAACTAAGTGGTGGATGCTTGTCTTCGGACAGCCCTTTTAGTTTTGGAATTAGACTTTAACTAATTATCCTAAGCTGTAAGTATTTTGTAAAATGAAAGATTGTAAGACAGGGGTTGGAATCCCCTATCCTCCACAGCGTTACTTGATCTAGCTCTAGGAAAGTAACTACTATTGGTAGAAGTTAGCTACACGAATAGTCCTGATGGCTGCTTTATAAGCATAAAAAGTACTCCATCCACGCAGAGTAGGTGTGCAGATCGATATGAGATCTAAGCTCTGTATTTTTTTAGCGGGAATGAAGGCTGGTGGTGATGCCTCAGTAGTCTCATAAGCTACTAACTTAATTGTGTGTGGGTTCGATTCCCACTCCCGCTTCTATTTATAATTAAACTAAACTAACTATGAAATACAAGCTCTGTATTTTTTATTTAATTATTTAAACATAACAATCAATAAAAACTTATTAATTATAAGCATTATTTTCCTAGCTTCATGTGGAAATCCTATCGTTTTTGAAAAAGCAATAGAAATAATAACAGATTATATGAGAAAACACTCAAAATTAGGTTAAGAAGATATGCATAATATCACTATTCAATATCATATAATGCATTAACAAATATTATTATGAGTAGAACAATAGATTACTGGTTAGAATCTAATGATAGAATAAAATTAGATGAAAAAATAAAAAGATATTTTGATAGATTTCCTAGCAATGCTTATGGTACTTATATACTATCAGAAGAAGTAACAGAAAGTGGATATATAAAAGTTACAATAAGAAGAGATAGGAGTTGTGATTAATTTAAATTTAAAATTTATGAGTAAAAATATATGCTTTGCTTATTATGGTGATAATACATTCTTAGGTTGGTATTCTGATACGTTTGGAACTTTAGATAAAAATGTACCTAAAATATATTCAAATTCTGAAAAACAAATAAGTATTATCAGAAGTAATTTTAATTACAAAATGGATATACTTAAAGGTAAAATAGAAGAACACTTATTTAAAAATTTAATTAAATCTAGTAATCATATATTATCTAAATACGATAATATAGAATTACGTATTGTAAAATGTCCTATTTACGATGGCCCTAATCCTAATTTTAATAAAGAAGATTATATAAAATGGTTAGATACAAAAAAAGAAGAAGAAAAATATAATATACCTACTTGGATTTATGCTAATATAGAAGAAGTAAAAGAATGGGCTAAAAATGAACCTACTAGATTTATTGATGTTATAAAATATAATTACAATGAGTTTGTTCAAAAAGAAAATTAAACCTGAAGTAATTCACAAAGAAGTTATTGATGCTAGCAATAATCAAATCACTAATTTAATAAAATATTAAGTGAGCTAAATAGAACAAATCTTATTATTAACAAACTTTAAACAATTAAAAACGGTATCTTTATGAATCAATTTGTAGAACTAAATGCTTCTCAAGATAATAAAGCAATAAAAGAAAATAAAGTAAAAAACTTGTATAAAAAAGCATTGCTTTATGCTGATGAACAAGTATTGAAAACAGAAAAAGCTATAAAAATTTAAAATATGGAATCACCTATTAAAGGATTGAATTTAAATCCAGCAAGAGAATATAATGAGTCTTATGCTGAATATAAAGAGAGAAGATTGAAAAATAAACAGGTGTTATACGGATTTACAGAAAATGTAGTTAATCCTCAAACAGGATTATTTGAAAAAATAAGAATTCCTGGTTATTTAAATGTAGGCCCAATATTATTTAAAAAGATATTTGGGGATATGTAATTTTTAATAATTTTTAAACACTAAATTTTTTATGAAAATATTAATGTTAATTTTGTTTGCAATGAGTTTATCTCTTATCTCTTGTACTGATGCTGAAATTGCTAAAATAGGAGGGTATGGAGGATGAATTTAAAATTGAAATGGTAAACTGTGATGGTAGTATTTCTCATACTTGGATAAGTTTAGGTAAAGTATTGAGTGAAGCCAATAGTGATGGTTACTATTTCTACGATAAAGGTACTGGTAAACTTATTGAAGTAACTGGTCGCCTTATTATTACAAAATTATAACAAATAATTAAAAATATGTTATTACAATAGATACAATGAAAAATACGGGTTCAAAGCCTGGGTGGTGCGTAGTAAACTACGCATTACCTGAAGCCAAGTTGCGATGGCTATTTATTGTAATAACTTTTTATGCCAGAGTGGTGGAACTGGTAGACACGCAGGACTTTGACTAAAATTGAATAAAATAATTTAAAGTAAATATATGTTTTATAAAAATCATAAACTATATGGCCCTTATAAATCCAAAATAGATGGAAGAGAAAGAGTTATATTAATATTTGATGATAAAACTAAAAAAACAATTTCTTATCCCAAATATATAGTAGAATGTGAAATAGGTAAAATTTTAGATAAAAATGAAACTATTGATCATATAGATGGTAATTTTCTTAATAATAATTTAAATAATCTTAGAATAGTAAATAGAAATGAACATATAAAACAAGATGTAATTAGAAATAAAGACATTATTGTAAATTGTGTTTATTGTAATAAAGAATTTACTATAAAAGGTTCTAGTATACGTCAGGTAAATAGACGTAATTCAGGAACATTTTGTTCTAAATCTTGTTCTGGAAAATACGGATCAGATATACGAAATAATAAGATTAATGAGTTATATATTAATAAAATAGAAATTGATACTTTTAAGTTAAAAGATTCAATAAAAATTGAGCCTAATATAGGAAACTATATTAGTGGACAACAGAATATCGGTGAAGGCTTAACAGATAATGCTGATGTTAATACCGAGGCATAGGGGATAATGCTCCAGCCGTAGAGACTAGATGCTGTTGCACCTAAGTATAATTTATTATATAAGGTGAAGATATAGTCCAGACTACAAACAAATTACTAATTTGGTAGTGAAAACTATAGTAGTAAGAAAATCCTGTGAGCAGTAATGTTCGTACGGGTTCGACTCCCGTCTCTGGTACAAGAATCAGCCAAAAAAAGAGCAACAAAATACATTATAAGAACCATTAAAAGCGTGTTACAATGAATATAGAATTTAGTAACAAAAATAGCAATTATTTGTTACTATTTGATGCTATCTTTTGGACTATTGAACCGATAATAGTAGACACTTTAGACCATTGGAAAGTATTATTTAGCAATAGCGACAGGGGTAAAATAGAAAAGATTTAAGAACCATAAAACTAAAAAAATGATAGCAATAGCACACATAACCGTATTTTCAGTACTGTACGCAGTAGCATTTGCGTTTAGGAATTATTGGCAAAAGGTAGAGAGGGATAGTAGGGTTAACTTAGGTGGCAACCACTATCAAAACAAAGGCATAGAGGCTAACAAGCTATGGCACTCATGGCAATTTGTAATACAACTCGAAGTAGGCATAGCCATAGGACTGGTACTAATAGCACTAGACTATAACTGGTTGCAAGCCTTACTAGGTGGCTTGCATTACGGATTAATTTTTTGGGTAGTATTTGACACTATTACAGGATGGAAGCTAACAGGCGACCCGTTATATTTAGGCACTACTTCTAAACTAGATGTACTCACCAAAAAGTACTTAGGCCGTGTTGGTACATTTATAGCGAAGTTACTGTTAGTTGCGGTGGTAACTATTATTTGGTTTTTAACGTTTTAGTGGTATGAGCCAACCCATAAACATAACACTACTTATAATTTCTTCATAACTCAATAGCTAGAGTACTACACTTTTAATGTAGGAATCCAAGTTCGAGTCTTGCTGGGAGAACAATTTTATAAAAATATTAAACATAACAATGAAAGAATTTATTAAAATACAGGGTGTTATAGTAAAATTAAATCAAATAAATTATATAGTGAAAGATGAAAATAAAAGATTTCATATAAATTTTCTAAATGGATCTAATACAACTATTACATTTGACAATCAAAATGAATGTTTACTAACATTTAATTTAATTTCCAAATATTTAATAGAATAATAAATACAATAATAATAAATTTACATTACAATGATAATTAAAAAAAACAACAACGAATATGAAATACAGATAGCCGACAAAACCTTCAACATAGCAACTAATAGTGATCAGGTTATATTTACAAAAGAAATGGTAAATATAATAAGATTACCTAAAAAGTTTATAAAAGAAATTATTTTAGTATTAAACCATTTAATTTAATCAATTATGATATCTTTAAATATTAACCAAAAAAGTATTGAAATTAGCTTTTTTCATACCAATAATAATAATGAAAAAAGTACGAAATGTAATGTTAGAGTAAACAATCATGATTATTTTGAAATAGCAAAAGTTCATTATAAAGATACTTTTTGTAGGGCTGCTGGAAGAAGGTATTCTTTGGCTAAAACTCTCAGAACAACAAATCTTAACAAAGAAGAAAGAAAATTTGTTTGGTTCGAATATTTTAAACAAACAAATAAACCATTGCTTGCTGAATCCGTTATGGCTAAATTTGAATTACAATGGGACTAGTAATGCAAGATGATATAACTGGCTAGTTACTGCTCAAAGGATTAGTTTAACATGAAAAAAACAGTTAAAGTAAAGAAACTTTAAAAGACATGGGTTAAAGTCCCATATCCTTATTTTTGTTCCCGTAGCTCAGCTGGATAGAGCATCTGCCTTCTAAGCAGAGGGTCACAGGTTCGAATCCTGTCGGGAATACTATTTATTAATTAATAATAAAATCATGAAAGTATGATTTATTAAAAGAAACATTACCTTATAATCCTCAAAATATTATTGAGGCTAAACAGGAAATGATTTCATATTAAAATGGATTAGAAGAATTAGAAACTTTGTTGAAAGAAGATTTCTAATCTTTATTTCATAGCTCTCTTAGCTCAGTTGGTTAGAGCAGTGGACTCATAATCCATTGGTCGTTGGTTCAAGTCCAGCAGGGAGCACATCGATTAAAATATAATCTATTTACTTATGTTTCCAGACATATATAACACCAACACAGAGAGAACATTATACTTGTTATTATAAAATTGTTTATTATAATAAATGATTTAATAATAAGGACTATAATTTCAGATTCTTGAGGTAGTTATATAAGGACAGTAAATAGTGTGGCAGCAGTTGGTTATTATCAATTGCCTTAACTATTAGTTAAGTAATTATACTATGTAGACATTTTCTATGTATTATAATATTGTGCGGGGATAGGTACTGGATATACCTATTCCAATATTTAATCAAATTTATTTTATGGATCCTTAGATGAACAGTATTAATCAAAAAAACAATTAAAAACAATTAGTAACTTTTTATTGAATTAAATTAATTAAGAAAAATGAATCTAAATTTTAAGAAAGTAATTCTTGCAGCAAAAATTACATTAATAGAAGACAAAGATAGTTCTATAGTTTTCAATAAAGAAAACAATACACTGTCTATTAAGAATAAAGAAGAAGAATTATTAGAATCAGAACAGAGAGTGACACCTTATCTTTGCTCTTTAGATAAGTATTCTACAATGGTTAATAGAATTAAAAAAATATTACCAGAGTTTAATACTAATATCTTAAAAGAAGTAAAAGATAAGATTCTACTTGAACAATTATCTAGTAAATTAACAAATGATTTATTGGATAATAGAATTCAATTAGATACTTTATTCTCTATTATGATTAGCTCAAGAGGAGTATTTACAAGAATTATGAATTATTATGACGTTAATATGTCTAAAAATTTAATAAAAGATATTGTTCTTCCATATCTTAAAGAAAACTTTATTCCTGATTTAAGTGATGAAGAAATAAAATCTTTTGATGAACATCTTAAAAACGCATTAATAAATAATAATTTGAGAATTAAGAAAGTTGTAACTAATTTTAATAAAAAAGTTACTGAAAAAGAAGAAACAAAATAATTATATTAAACAATTTTTTATTACTTTAACAATTTTAACAAATCTTTAAAACAAACAAATCATGAAATTATTAAAAGTTCATTCAGTATCAGAAGTAAAAGTATCATCAGATAGCCGTAATTACATTACTGTTCAGTTTACCCAACCTGGTGAAATGGTAGAAGTAGAAGGTAAAAAAGTTCTTGTAGAATCTAACAGAAATCCTATTGGTAGGAATTTGTGGGAACAAGGACCTGAACAACCTGATGGTTCATTTTCTAAAGGTGATGCTTTGTACCAAAAAGTACTTAGTAAAGAAACCAAATTTGTTGCTGGTACAGTAGAAACTGTAGAAACTGAACCTTACCAAATTGGTGACAGGGAAGTTACTACTTTTAGTGCTGTTGTATTCAGTAATGAAACAATGAGTCAAATTCTGAAACGTCAGGGTTTAACCCGTAAAGGTGAAGCTCCTGTTATCGTAGAAGAATTGGAACAGGCTAATGCAGCTGATTAATAATTTATAGTTATTATAAATTAACATAAATAGGAGTACTGGTGTAGATTAATTTCTACATCAGTACTTTATTTTTAAAAAGTATAAAATGAAAAACACTAGACAATCAGTCTTTGAAACTAATAGTAGTAGTACACATAGTATATGTGTTGCTAAAGGGCAATTAATTGATATACCTATAAAAATAGAATTTAATTTTGGTGAATTTGGATGGGAAGAGGATACTTTGTCAAGTTTAAATGAAAAAGCTAGTTATTTATATACAGGTATTGTAAATTACTTTCCAGAGTATTTATCTAAATTAACTGAAATTTTAAAGTCAAACGGAGTAAAAGAAATTATTTACAGTGAAAAAAAAGAAGGATATTGGGATAATGGATATATTGATCACGGCTCTGAATTAAGTAATTTCTTAAATACTATTATGAATTCTGAAGATAAATTATTATCTTTTCTTTTTTCTCCTTTATCATTTATTCGTACTGGTAACGACAATGATGATAGTGATATTAGTATAATTGTAAGTTATGAATATGATGAGTACTACAAAGGTAACTAGTTATATAAACGGTAATACCAAAGTATCTATATTTAGTGATGGTACAAAAATTCGTGAATTTGAAGGAGAACCTAAAGTTATTCATCCTGAAAGTATTGATGTAAAAATTACAAACTATTGTGATTTAGGTTGTAAGTATTGCCATGAAAGTTCAACAACAGAAGGGAAACATGCTGATTTAGATAAACTGTTAGAAGTATTATCTGTACTTCCGGCTGGAGTAGAATTAGCTATTGGAGGTGGTAACCCATTGTCACACCCAAAGTTACAACCTTTTTTAGCTGAGTTGAAAACTAGCGGATTTCTGGTAAACATCACTGTTAATCAAGGGCATCTAAAAACATACATGCCTTTATTAATAAAGTTATTAGAACAAGAACTTATTTACGGTATTGGTATTTCTATAACTTCTAATAATTTTAAATACGTAAAGGAGTTAAATAAATATTCAGATAATATAGTATATCATTTAATTGCAGGAATAAATAATATTAATGTCATAAATGACTTAATAAAATTAGGTAACCCTAAAATACTACTTCTTGGTTATAAATTATTTGGTTTTGGTACAAAATATTATACACAAAACGTAAAAGCTAATATAGATGTATGGAAAAAAATAATAAGAAATTTATTAAGAAATGTAACTATATCATTTGACAATTTAGCTTTAGAGCAACTAGATGTAAAGAAACATTTTACTAAAGAAGGTTGGGAAGAATTCTATATGGGTGATGATTTTAAATTTACTATGTATATAGATGCAGTTAATCAGAACTATGCACAAACTAGTAGAAGTTTAGAACGAACAAGTTTTTCTAAAATTTCTTTACTTAAATATTTTAATTTATGAAAAAACAATTTAAACCAGAAATGATAATCATTTTAGATTAGTACATAAATGGGGAGATGATTTAACTTTCTTTAATAGATTTAGTGTAGAAAGTCTCAATTTCTTATTTTATTTTGTTTTATTTATTTTAATAAATGCTGTTATAGGTGCTATTAATTATTATTATTTTAATATGAATTATAAAGTATTAATTCCTTTATTATTACTTACTTCTACTTTTACAGTTTGTTTATTTTTACTTTTTTCTATTAAAATAGACTTTAAAAACTTTGAAGAAAGAACAACTGAAAGAAATTATAATTCTATTACAACAAGATTAAATAGATAAAAATGTATATAATAATATTACTAATAATAGGTATCATTATTTATTTTTACAAGGAAATAGTTTTATTCTTTATAAAACAAAATGATAAAGTTAATTTAATAAATAATGATGATGTATTAGAATTAATACATCAAATAGTAATTGATGAAAAAACAGAAATACTAGAAATAAGATATAAGATTAATAATGGCATTAATATAAAACAATTTACATTATACAACGAAAATCATCCTACAATTAAAGATTTAATAGTTATAGAAAAACATAAATTTGTTAATTCTAATATAACTAATGAATATTTAGTTGTAAGTTATAACGATGTTTATGTAAGTAGTTCTTATGTTAATAAGAAAGCCTTAAAAATAATAAATTACTTAGAAAACTATAAATAATGTTAAATTATTATTTGAAAGTAGAAATATCATCTGAAGACTTTCTTTATATAAACTGTAAAACAAGTATATGTAAAAAAGTCAAAGGTGAAGAAATTGTTTTAGATTCTTATATATACTCTGTAAATAAAAAGAAGTTAGACTTAATAAGAGATATTAAAGAAACTAGAATAAATGATATTAAAAATGAAGAAGAAAAAATAAAAATTGTAACTGAATACTTAAATACTCTATTAATTAAGAAACATAACCTATTATTGGTTTGTGAAGAAAATAAAAATCAGTTTCCTATTTATACTGATTTAGATGTTGATCAGTTAATCAATACTTATTTACCATCTTTAACTGGCTTTGAAAAAGCTAATGTGAAATTAATAATTAATAAATTATTTCTTTCTACAATTTCTAAATATTTGGATTTAAATAAGTTAGTTATTTCTGTTAGAAAACATATTCACACTCAAATCAAAGATTTAGGTGAAAAAATAAGATTAAATAAGAGTAATAAAATGGATTATTTAAGTAAAGCTAAACTCTCAGAAAAAGAAGCTAAAACAGTGAATTTATATATACTTAACTTTGAGAATAATTATAAAATGAGAGGATTAGTTAAAGCAAATGGTATTATAAAAAAATACCTAAACAATAATTTTAGTGAATCTTGATGAATTTTGGTTTTGTATAACCAAAAAAAATCAAAAATGTTAAACAAAGAGATTTTAGAAAAATTAAAAAAAGTAAAAGTAAAAGTTCTTAGAAATAAGTTTACAGGACAAGCTTTAGGTGTATCTTATACCGAAGAAGGTTTGATGCTTATTTCTAATAAAAAAGGTAGATTATTAGCATATAAAAATGCCTATCTTAAAAGAGAAAATGATAAAGTAATAATAGTCGGAAACACTTCTAGAAATCCAAATGTGATTGTAGAAGATTTTAAACCAAGAAGATTTAATAATCCAGAGTTTAATAAACACGAAATACTTTGGATTGATAAAGCTTTAAAATTACATTATAACTTATGAAACAAGTAAAATGTGTTAATCCAAAAAACTATAGATTAACAGTTGATAATGAGTATTCTGTTGAAGATACAAATGATGATTTTTATTTAGTAATTAATGATAACGGAAAACAAGTTAGATACTCTAAAGATTTATTTGAAGATGTTATTCTAGAAGATACAATAGAACAAATATTAGAAAGAGTTAGTTTAAATCCCAATAGAGTTATTAACAGTTTTTCTATTGATGGTAATAATATCACATTTAATAATACAACTCTTTTAGGTTGTTTTGATAACACTCATTTGAGTTGTGGTATTGGTTTTATAACTAATATAAATGAGGCTTATAATAGAATACATACTGCTTTAATAGATTATGTTAATGAAAATAGAAGTGATTTAGTACAACAAGTATTTAAAAAATTATTTAAATTAAATGTAGAAAGAATTAATCAACCTAAATTGTTTTATCTATCTTCAACTAATACTAATTACATTCATTTTGAAGCAATAGATTCAGTATTAAGTCAATTTACTGTATCAGGTATTACAGGTCATAATCCTAATAGCGGAAATGAAATTAAACTTTGGGTTATGACAAAAGAAAGTATTTTAAATAATTAAACAAAATTGAAAATAAACAAAATAATAATAATTGGATTTACTAAATTATTTTAAAGGAGATACTTTAGCGGCTGATGTATGGAAAGCTAAATATGCAGATAAAAAAGAAGTCACTCCAGATGATATGCATAAAAGATTAGCTAAAGAATTTGCTAAAATTGAAAATAATTATATAGGAAAAGAACATTCAGGTTCATGTTTACCTTCTATATTTAACAAATATAAAAAGAAACTATCTGAATATGGTAAATCAAGAAAGGATTTAGATGAACAAGCTATTTATAATTTATTTAAAGATTTTAAATATATAATACCTCAAGGTAGTATAATGGCTACTTTAGGTACTAGTAAAATAGCAAGTTTATCTAATTGTTTTTTAGTAGATTCTCCTAAAGATTCCTATGGTGGGATACTAAAAACTGATGAAGAATTAGCCCAATTAATGAAGCGTAGAGGTGGTGTTGGTGTAGATTTATCTACTTTAAGACCAGCAACTACTGAAGTTAATAATGCAGCAGGTTCTTCTACAGGAGTAGTATCCTTTATGGAAAGATATTCTAATACAACAAGAGAAGTAGCACAAGATGGTCGTAGAGGTGCTTTAATGTTGTCAATAGATGTTAATCATCCTGATATCTTAGAATTTACTAAAATTAAAAGAGATTTAACTAAAGTTACTGGGGCTAATATATCTATTAAACTCAATAAAGAGTTTATGAATTCAGTAAAAAATAATGAAGATTATATACTTAGATTTCCTTGTGATGGAAGTTTAAATCCTTTGAGTATCGATTATCGAAATATTGAAGAAATTCCTTTTAATGAATTAATTCATATAAAAGAAACAAATACTTACTATAAAAAAATAAAAGCTAAAGAACTTTGGGATGAAATAATTAAATCAGCACATGGTGTAGCAGAACCAGGTTTAATGTTTTGGGATAATATGATAGAGTATTCTCCTGATGGAGTTTATTCTGAATATAAACCATTAGGTACTAATCCTTGTGGTGAAATTCCATTACAACCTTATGATGCTTGTCGTTTAATGGCTATAAATTTATATTCTTTTGTAAAAAATCCATTTACTAAAGATGCTAAATTTAATTATAAAAAGTTATATGAAGTAGCTTATGAACAACAAAGACTAGCGGATGATTTAATTGATTTAGAATTAATACAAATAGATAAAATAATAGATAAAATACACAAGGATCCAGAACCATGGGAAGTAAAAGAAAGAGAATTTAATTTATGGAATAAGATACGAAATACAGCG
>Ga0208161_1000007_pt1 | contig 101268 bp, 157 predicted proteins | sample CB_VirMetaG_3_FD_184538 | JGI IMG/M metagenome (GOLD analysis project Ga0208161, IMG submission 184538) | Freshwater to marine saline gradient viral communities from Chesapeake Bay - CB_1508_1S Viral MetaG (SPAdes) (version 4) | ecosystem: Environmental > Aquatic > Marine > Coastal | place... | reverse complement strand
TACCATCTGTAAGAATCATTCCTCCAGATTCACCGACTAAAGTGTCGACAGCTTCAAAGTTATCTGCACGCAAAGTTCCTCCTACATACAGATCGTTTTCTATATTTAGGTCGCTTCCAGTAATGTATACTCCGCTTTGAAAAGCGAAAGTAAGGGATTCGTCTGGCACTGAAAATCCTGCAGGATCTCTACCGTCTGTAAGAATCATCCCTCCAGATTTAGACAAAATTGCTCCCACACCTGTAGTTGTATTTATACCAGCTCTTTTTGCATTTAAATCTCCGTTTACATTTAAATCTTTCTCTATTTCCAAATTTGAACCAGTTATATATACTCCACTTTCAAAATCTAAAACCAAAGAGCCTGTGGGTATTATATCATAACTTGAATTCTTGCTGTGTATTACCAGTGAGTCGCTGTCCCCAGTAGTTGTTATTCCTCCAGATGGTATTAAGAAATTATAAAATATTTTCGATCCAGTTACGACTTGCTCTAATCCAGTTATTGTTAAAACCTCATCTGGATCTATATCTGCATCAAAAGGTTCTCCGTTAATAGTAATTCCATCTGCAAAATTTATTATCCCACTAATTGTTTGATCTCCACTTACATAAACGCCACTTCTTACAGAAGTTGCTTCTCCAGATAAATTTCCGACCAAATAATTTTTAAATGTTTTGACTCCATCGATTTGTTGATCTCCAGTTATATAAACGGCATCTTGAGTATACCTAGCTGTCCCTGATAGATTTCCACTTATTGGCAAATCAAACTCTGTTTTTTGTTCAAATTTTACACCTTTCTCTATAATATAATTTACTTGAGAATTGTCGTTGATTAAATTATTAATCCCAGGTTTTACCCCCAAGAATAAACCAGAATACATTCTAGAGAAGTCTTCATACCTAATTTTGTAATTAGCAATTTCAGATCTAGCCAAAACCAAAAAATCATCATCTTGCGGAGGCAATTGTATACTTTGTAAATCTGAAATTTTTTGTTTATTTTCGGCCATAAATTTAATTACACATTTTGTTTTTAAAATTATTTAAATATCAATAATTTAAATTTGTTTTAAAATCCGATATGTTTGCATCTAATTGTTTCATAGTATTAAAGATTATTAATGCAGACTCAGATAAAACTTGAACTTCCCCCGATCCTTCTAATATAAAATCAAACTCTAAAACATCTTCGGTTATAAATGTTGCGCCTATTGGAACATGTTTTGACATCCACATTCCGTAGTCTTCATAAATTTCAAAATCTAACGATATATTAGCTTTCAAGAATCCCCTATTTTGATTTGATAAAGTTGCGTCCTGCTTGCTTAGAAGGGCTCCTTTTATTAAAATCCCCCCTCTTCCTTCATTCTCTATCAATTGATTGTCATCAAGACATCCTTTTCTTCCATTATATATTACAATACTATTTTTTTTATCATTTTTAAATATATCTAAAATATCACCATAAATTTTTTTATTTATTATTGCTGATATATTAATTTGCCCTTCAATCGGATATCTCAATACTCTTTTATGATAGATTTGTCCAAAATCAAATAATTGTTTGTACGGAAGATTTAATGAAACTTGAGCTTCTTGAAAAAAATCTAACTCAAAACCTCCAATAAATTTGTTTATTTGAGAATCGTTTGGCCCTTGATTTGGATTAATGATTACATTATTAATTGTAGTTATCTTAGATTCTTCATCTAATGAAATATTTAACCCATCTGTTAAAGACTTAAATTTTTGGAATGATATATTTTGTGCAACAAAGGCTACATTTGCCTTTATTCCAGCTTTTAAAACCTCTAAATTATAAGAAACAAGAGATGCATCCGTAAAAAAACAAGCGGTCAGATCATCCTTATTTATTTTATTCATGTCAGAAATTCCATTTTCTTCAGATAAAAAGAATATGTCTAAATTTCTAAAGTTAGAAAACAAGGCTTTTTTCTCTTGCACCGAATCTTCATTTCTTGTAATAAACCCAAACAACTTTTCGTTATCAAAATCAGATATAAAATAGCTGAAGGAGAAAGTTGGAACGGGCGTTTTTACCACAGGCAGCATTTTTTCTTCAAAACCTACTGATCCAATATATTCTCTTTGAATCTGAAAAGAAAAATTAAAATCTGTAACTAAAGAAACTGGTTTTATTTCTTGATCGCTTTCTGACTTTACAAAAAGTTGAGCTGCGTTATATTTAATCAAACTTTCCACAAAATATATTACACATTAAAAATGAAAAGAATACATGTTATGTGTATATATAGTGATATGGGAAATGCTAGAAATATCAAACTAGGAGGAGGGGCGCTTAAATTAGGCAGAAGTATCATAAATAATTCAATGCCTACTTTCCAAACTGGAATTCCTACAACGTTAAGAGATATAGAGTCTCGCCCCCTTTATTATGTTAACAAACTTAGTAAGGCTCAGGGTTTAGAGATCGATGATGTAGATTTTACACAAACAAATATATTTAATATTGAAAGCCCTACTCAGCATAAAGACCCTCACAAATTTCAACCAACTCCCGATGCATTAAAAATTGCCAGAGACAGGGTAAAAAAAGATAAAAATGGAAACCAAGTATTCGGTCTTCAACCTCCAGCCACAATAAGTTTTACTACAAATTTGGATACAGAACACTTTGAAGATATATCTAATAGTTATTATAGAATAGGATATGATCATCCAGTAGAAGGCACAAAAACAACCAGGAAATTGAGATACTTTCATACATGTGAGGAAGTTCAAATTGCAATCGATGAAGATTTGATTTCTGGTGATAATGGTTACAGGGTATCAACAGGAGGTATGATCGCAAGGCCTGATTTCGGGCCATACATACTTCAATCCAATTCTTTCGGAAACAAATCTTCAGAAAAATTTTATATTACAGATCAATCCAATCCCAGTTTGGTCAGTGGCGAGATAATTGGTTATGATGGTTCAGAAAGTGACCGAGCCATGTATACAATTAGACATCATTTGCCACAACCTTATTCTTTTAGTGGGAAATTTTTATTAATAAATATGGATAGGAAAGTCGATTCTTACGGCGATCCTTTACACACTTATGACATCTCTTTTAATTTGTATGATGAAAATATCACAGCAGGTTCCTACACCAATCTTCATTCGAAAAGTTTAAGTTTAGTAAAAAATTTAGATTTTCGTTCTGGTTTTATGAGAGATGCAGAACTTGACCCCAAAGCAGGACTTTTGAATCATGACCTTGGCTCTAAATTTTTAACAGGAATTGGTTTTACTGCAGGGCCTAATACAATTTCTTTTGTTAAAAGTACTACCTTGATAGACTATCATAAAAATTTAAAATTTCTTTTTTCTGGGGCTGTAGATTTTGATCACATGGATTCAGAAGTTACATTAACAGGAATCGCAAAAATAACAGAAGCGAACCAGAGAAATATAGATTTATTTATGCCTTCTCCCGATAGTTTTTATTACTCAATTAATTCTGATTCATTAGGGTATACTCAAGACGAATACTGGGAATACGGTGCTCCACATTTGTTTCACGGAACCAAGTATGGAAATTTGACTGGAATTAAGATAACCAATTCTGATTTAAAATATTTCAGAATACCCGAATCCTTTAAGGGTTCATGTCATAATGTAACCGAACTAGATTTAAGTAACAATTCGAATTTAGAATATTTTATTTTTAGACGTTCTCATTTTCCTCATCTTGAAAAATTTGATATTTCTAATTGCTCAATAGATATATGGAACAATCATCATCCATTTACTGTTAAAAACGAATATGGAAATTATGCTTTTACACAAACAGCAGAACCTGGAAAATTCAACATGTCTCGTTACATAACGGTAGAAAGGCCAAATGAAGCATTAACTTCTATGTATGACGCAGACTTACTTGAAAATTTTGATGGATTTGACACCTTGGTTGGAAGGGATGATGCATTTAGCCATTTAGACAAAGAAACAAAATCGAAAAACCTTTCTTTGACTAATATTTTTCCAATTAAAGGTTTAAGATATATTAATGTTGCTGGAAACAAATTAAATATGACAGGAATTAGTTTAGTGGTAGAATCGGCATTAGCCGTTTCTTCTAAAAATGGCTATTTAAATATTAGTAATCAAAACTGGCAAGGTTCTGGACCTGAAGCTCCAGTTTTTTCCAGCAATGGTAACAGGGGGAATATGTACACTTCGCAAAATAACGGGGAACCAGTCATCTTATCCACACATCTTCTTAATAGAGATGAGTTTACTGGAGAACTTTATGATATTCATGATGAAACACTTTTTGCGATCAACAGATTAATTAACGATAAAGGATGGGAGGTTATTTATGATACCTATTAAAAAATTTGTAAACAGGCCTAGTCCATTAGATCTTGCAGTTCTAAGGAGACTGTCTCCATCATTTGACACCAGTCAAGATCCTTATGGGTTCATGGACGATTCTATTTACAAAACTTATTTTAATGAACAAACTGGAGATTCAGAACATGACTTGGTTTTTTCTCCAAATGTTCAATATCATAATATCTCTCCAGACAATATTCACTGGGCAATTCTGGGAACAGATAGTAATTTCAAAGGCACTGTAGATCACCAAACCTTTGCCGAAATAGAATTGTTGCCTGGTTATAATTTACAAAACTCTAATTTTAAAGTTTCCTATATCCAAGAGGGTGAAGTATTTTTCGTTAAATTGCTTTGTTACCTCCTTCAGGGTTACGAAGTAAATTCAAACAATGAATTTATTGCATTAGATGGAACCCCAGAAGAAGATAGAAAAATTCTACATTTAGAAAGCAATTATACAATTCTTAGAGGTTATCCAATTAACACAAAAAGTGCTATTTATATAAATAAAAACGGGGTTTTAAATAGACAGGTGTTTTATACTAGCCCTATAGAGGATGAAATATTAAAAGCTAATAGCGGCGACCCTTATTTTGTTCATGACAATAGAACTCCAAATCATGCTAGCAATATATCCTTATCTAAGTTCGTTGAATCTCTTAACCCAAATGTCGGCGAAGGTAAAGATAATTTCTGGGAACTAGACGAAAATGGTGTAGCAACTTTAAAATCTCGAAGTCCTAACACTGGAAAAACTCAACAACTGCAAACATTTAGAAAAACTAAAATTACATTAATAGATGATGAGCTTGGCATGTATAGTCACGGAAGAGGGCTTGATTTAGATTCTATAGCTACATTAAATAAACAAAACCCTGCTAATTTTAGAGTTGACAAGAAAGTTCCTCCCAGTACGAGACTCCTGGAGGAAGCTCGAGAAAATAGATTAAATCAATTACCAGGATTTAATGCTATTGATGCTCCATTAATTAACCCTAATTTATCATTCTCTTCTAGCCCCTCAAGTGGCAATACTTCCAGTGCTAATACAAAATTTTATATTCCAGGTAGAAGTTCGCATGGGGTTAGTTGGGAGAAACCTGCTTCAGAAAAAGTATGTGGGACAGCAACTTTTGAAGCGGGGGGCACCGCATCGACTAGTATTTATGATGGCCATAGCTGCACTTGCAGTAGCGAAATGTGTTTTGAAATATGGGCAGAGTGCGACAATACCTGCGATATTACCACTGACGCTTGCTCGGACACTGGAGGTGGTTATGTCAGCGAGACAGGAAACGAAAGAGCAGCTGGCGAATATAGCTGGGAAAACCTTTTCTCTGGTCCAGAGCCAGTGGGCCAGAAATATGAACTAAACCCATGGAACGACAATCTTACCAATGATGCCAATCTTAGACTTAATTGCCTAGTGCTTGATCAGTCTCTTTGGTACTCATATTGCGGCCAACCACTTTATGATAATTATGGAAGGCTATTGGGTGGAGGAACTGAATGCTACGATAGTTGGGAGGCTTGTTGTATCGCTAATCATCAACAGGGCGGTGTAAGCCCACATGGGTGGGAAGATGTTACTTGCCGCGAATCCTATTAATAGTTGCGACGATTAATAGATCTGGCAATAAAATCAGTTTGAGGTTCTTTTTTTTTGATTTCTTGATTTGTTAGTTTATAATATCTGTATGGAAAGTACAGATATTAAAAAAGTAATTATTACTGGGGTGACGGGACAAGATGGCAGTCACATGTGTGACTACTTACTCAACAAAAAAGAAAAATTCAAAATCTATGGATCAATTCGTAGGCTAAGTGTTTTAAATCATAAAAACATACAACACTTAGAAAATGTGGAAAACTTTGAGCTTATTGATATGGATCTAAATGATCCACACAGCATTCGAGATGTAGTAATTGATATACAACCTGATTATTTTATCAATTTTGCAGCACAATCTTTTGTTGCTGGAAGCTGGAAATATCCAATACAAACATGGGGAACAGATGCAGATGCTGTTTTGCATATACTAGAAGCCATACGCAGATTTGCTCCTAAATGTAGATTTTACAATGCAGGGTCTTCTGAAGAATTTGGCGACGTTGAATATTCGCCACAGGATGAAAATCACCCACTGAATCCACAGTCTCCATATGGTGCAGCTAAATGTGCCGCAAGACATTTAGTTAGGGTATACAAAGAGTCTTACGGTCTTTATGCCGTACAGGGCTGGCTATTTAACCACGAAGGAACTAGACGTGGCATTGATTTCGTTACTCGCAAAATATCTCATAATATTGCTAAACTAAAAAAAGCTTTAGAACAACGTGATATTTTTTCGACCGATGTTCCCATATTAAAGTTAGGAAATTTGGATGCAAAGAGAGATTGGAGTGATGCGGAAGACTTTATGGAAGGGGTTTGGTTAATGTTGAACCAAAATGCTCCAAAAAACTATATTTTAGCTAGTGGAGAAATGCATACAATTCGAGAATTTCTTGAAGAAACCTTAAAAAAAGCTGATATTCTTTTTTATAAAAATGGGGAGGGGGATGAAGAAAAGTATTATACACATGAAGGTAATTTTCTTATTGTTGAAATAGACAAAAAGTTTTACAGGCCAGCGGAAGTTCATGAGTTATGCGGGAATCCATCTTTGGCAGAAAAAGAAATGCATTGGCAAAGAAAAACTGACTTCAAAAGCTTGGTTAAAAAAATGTATCAGAACGATTATCTTGAAGCTTGATAAAAATAGTTGCATTTTTGTGGCTGGCCATAACGGAATGGTAGGCTCTTCTGTGCTTAAGAAACTTAAGGCTGCTGGCTATGATAATATCATTACAAGATCAAGAGATGAATTAGACTTAACTAACTCAAATTCAGTAGAATTATTTTTTAAAAATATTTCTATTGATTATGTCATCCTATGTGCCGCAAAGGTTGGCGGCATATATGCAAATAATTACTATAGAGCAGATTTTATCTCGGAAAACCTCGCTATAGGTTATAATATTATCAACTTTTCTCATAAATTTAATGTTAAAAAACTTATAAACTTGGGGTCTTCTTGCATTTACCCCAAAAATTTTGATCGACCAATTGTTGAAGAAGATCTTTTGAGTGGACCCTTGGAACCCACAAATGAACCTTATGCAATTGCAAAAATTGCTGCATTAAAAATGTGCGAAAGTTTTTATCATCAATATGGATGTAATTTTTATTCAATCATGCCTTGCAACTTATATGGGCCAAATGATAATTTTGACTTAGAGACTTCTCATGTTTTGCCTGCACTTATAAGAAAAGTTCATGAAGCTAAATCTTCAAATAGTGAAGCTGTCGAGCTCTGGGGAACTGGTTCTCCCCTTCGAGAATTTTTGTATGTAGATGACCTGGCTAATGCAATATTTCATTGCCTGGAAAATATCGAAGCTTCAGAAATATACAATCAAAAAATATCTCATCTTAACTGTGGTTCAAATGAGGAAATATCAATTTTAAATCTTTTATTAAAAATTAAAAAAATTATAAAATATAATGGAGACATTATTTTTAATAAAAATATGCCAGATGGAACAATGAGAAAAAAAATGGACAATACTAGAATTTCAAAACTTGGTTTCGTTCCGCAAGTTACGATTGAAGAAGGCCTTCTGAAATCATATCAATCTTTCTTAAAAAAAAATAAAGAATAACCTTGATTTTTTTTTGAATTTTGTTAAAATTCTTTTTCTATTTTTTTATCTTTTTAGATAAAATAAAACTATACTCCGTGTAAAAAATAACATGCAAATTAAAGTTAAAAAACGCAATGGTCGACTCGAAGAATTTAATGTAGAAAAAATTAATGCAAGTGCTCAAAGAGCTTGCGATTCAATAGAAGATGTTTCTGCTAGTGAAATAGTATTAGATGCACAACTTCAGTTATTTGACAAGATCACAACTAAAGAAATAGATCAAGCACTCATTCTCTCAGCCAGAGAGAAAATAGAAAAAGAACCGAACTACTCCTATGCTGCGGCTGGATTATTGCTTAATACTTTATACAAAGAGTGTTTTAAAGAAGGGGTTGACTCTGACACTTTTAAACTTCAATATAGAAAATCATTTATACAGAATATAAAGAAATTAGCAAAAGAAAATAGGCTCGACTCTAGATTACTTGAATTTGATTTGATAAAATTGTCTGAATCTCTCAAAATCAGGAGAGATAAACATCTCAAATATTTGGGGATTCAGATTTTATATGATAGATATTTTATAAGATTAGACGGTAAAATTATGGAGGCTCCTCAGTCTTTTTATATGAGAGTCGCAATGGGTTTAGCAATCAATGAAGAAAATAAAAACGAAAAGGCTATAGAGTTTTATGATTTATTGAGCAAACAACTTTATACCTCCTCAACACCTACGTTATTTAATAGTGGAACTACCCATTCTCAACTCAGCTCTTGCTACCTTAATACTTTTGACGATAGTATCGATGGTATTTTTGATGGAGCTTGGCAAGAAGCCAGAAAGTCAAAATATGCAGGTGGCCTTGGCCTTGATGTTACCCCTTTTCGTTCTACGGGATCTCATATTCAAGGAACTAACGGAATATCTAGCGGCCTCATTCCTTGGTTAAAAATTTATAACGATTTACTTATTGCAGTAAACCAAGGAGGAAAACGCCCAGGTGCAGGTTGTGCATATCTAGAACCTTGGCATTTGGATTTCGAAGATTTTCTTAATCTTAGAAGAAACACTGGTGATGACAGATTGCGTTGTCATGATATGAATACTGCATCCTGGATTCCAGATGAATTTATGCGTAGAGTTAAAAATGAAGACATGTGGTATTTTTTTGACCCCAATGATGCCGACCTTCACGATTCCTTTGGCGAAGAATTTGATAAAAAGTATAATAAATTGTGCCAGAAGGCAGAAGAAGGTTTAATTAAAAATTATAGGACCACTCCAGCAAAAGATTTGTGGAAAAAAATGTTAAAAGTTTTATTTGAAACCTCACATCCTTGGTGCACATTCAAAGATCCTTGTAATATCAGATATACTAACCAGCATGCTGGAATAGTACACAGTTCAAATTTATGTACAGAAATCACTTTGCATACAAAACCGTCAAGATATAAAGAGGGTGAAAAAACTGAAATAGGGGAGACCGCCGTTTGCAATCTTGGGTCCATTAATATACTAAACCATTTAGATAACGATGGAGAAATAAATTTTGATAAGTTAAGAAAATCAATTCATACAGCTGTTAGAATGTTAGATAATGTTATTGATATTAACTTTTACCCAACAAAAGAATCAAGTAATTCTAACCTTAAAAACCGCCCCATAGGCCTCGGTGTTATGGGGATACATGATGTATTGCATTCAAAAAATATATCTATAGATAGCGATGAAGCTATAGAATGGAACAATTACTTTTTTGAATTTTATAGCAGGGAGGCTATATTAGCTAGTTCTAATTTAGCAAAAGAACGCGGACCTTATGAAAACTACCAAGGCTCCTTGTGGTCCCAAAACGTCTTACCAATAGACAGTTGGAATAATTTGCATAAATATAGAAAATCTGAGCCTGGAAATGGGGAATCTTTGAATTGGTCAGAGGTTCGAAATTCGATAAAGTCTAATGGTATGCGTAATAGTAATGTAATGGCAATTGCTCCTACCGCTACGATAGGTTATATAAATGGTGTCGAACAAAGCATTGAACCAAATTTTTCTGTATTATTTGTTTATGAAAATAAAAGCGGTAATTTTTATATCACAAACCCCCATTTCGTTAAAGATATGAAATCAAGAGGTTTGTGGAATGCAGAAACCGCAGCTTTAGTCAAAAGTTGTGATGGTGATTTATCTTTATTAAATGGATCTATTCCAGAAGACATAAAAGAAAAATACAAAACTGCCTTTGATAGAGACATGTTTAAACTCATCGAGTCCAATGCTGCTCGCCAAAAATGGATCGATCAAGCTATTAGTTTCAATCTTTATAATAAAACCACTTCTTTAAAATATTTAAATGATATTTATATGGCTAGTTGGGAAGTTGGATTGAAAACCACTTATTATTTGAGAAATAGAGCCGCTTCAAAAGTTGAAAAATCAACATCCTCCGAACAACCATCATCAACAAAAGAAGCTCAAGCTTGCAGTATTGAAGCCATGAAGAATGGAGAAATTTGTGAATCATGTCAATAAAAGAGCCTCGGGAGTAGGTGTAGTCTTTGAAGATCAAATTTTACTTGGTAAACGTATTGAATTTTGGAATGGAGAGTCCATTTCCTTAGGTGGATATTGGAGTATTTTTGGCGGATCGATAGAGCAAGGTGAAAATCCAATAATTTGTGCAATTAGAGAATTGATTGAAGAAACAGGAATTAAAACCACATTAGATAAATTAAATTATATTAAAAATATTTATCACAACGGCACTGAATTATCTGTTTATTGCTGCTGTTTAGATTACAAGCCAGAAGTTGTATTAAATGAAGAACATACAGAATATATTTGGTATCCACTTGAAAAAATAGAAGACTTTCCTTATAATATACAAGATGATTTAATAGAATGCTTGTGTATCTATAGAGATAAAAGATATAAAATTTAACAATATATAATATTATGATAGAATTCTATAATGTAAAAAAGAAAACTAAAGTTCAGATTTCTGAAGCTAATGTTCAAAAAAAAACTTATGAACGCACCACTAAAACTGGTAAAACAGTTACTCGTTATGGGTTATCTGCTGTTGACGAAGATGGAACCAAGCTAACAAAATTTTGCAGTAAAGAAGTTTTTGACTCTCTTGGCTAATGGGTCCAATTCTTAATACCATATTAGGTGCAGGTATAAAACTTGCCTGCAACCTAATAAATTCTTGGCTTGAACAAAAGCGTCAAGATCAAATGATGCTTGCAGCAAGAGATACTGCGATGCTTGAAGCCATGATTAAAAATCAGGAGCAGCAAGCTAGTGATCCTTTCGTTAAAGTTACCCGTAGAATATTATTCATGACGATAACATTCACTATGTGTTATCTTATGATTTATTATGCGCACAATCCTACAATTACTTATGATGTAATTGTCCCTAAAGGCGATGGAGCAAAGTGGGGTTTCTTTAGCTGGATATTTGGCGGTAAAGAATGGGAAGTTGTTACATTGAGTGGTGGATTAATGCTCAGTTCTTTCATTGATTTATGCTTTATGGTTGTAGGGTTTTATGCCATCCCAAGTAAGAAGCGTTAAAATAGTGTAATTCATATTATGAATTTACAAGAGTTAAATAATTTAATTCACGAATCGAGTGAAGATGATTTTATTGCTAATCGATCTTCATGGAAAACTTTTGTTTAATGTTGTTTGAGTTATTACTACTCGCATCCATTGTTTCATCTGCTTTTATTTTTTTAAAATTTAAAAAAAGATTAAAAAACTTAGAAGATATAGAAAAAGATAATTTTCTATTAAAGGGTAGGATAAAAGAAATGGAGCAAGACTTCTCTGCTCGAGAAAATACATACAAACATAATTTATCCACACTGCAAGAATCTTTTAAATTAGAAAGAGAATCTATACAGGAAAAAAAGATTGAGATACAAACAAAAGAAAAGGATTACGAAAACACTATAGTAAAACTTCAAGAAAAATTATCAGAACAGCAAGAATTAAAAGCAAAAGTAGTATCCCAAAAGAAAAGTAGTGAAGTTAGGCTCGGTCATATAGCAGAGACACTCGCTCCCTTCTTAGATCAATTTGAATTTGAACCAGAACAATGTTCATTTTTGGGTCAACCCATAGATTATATATCTTTCGGAGAAGAAGAGGTTACGTTTATAGAAGTAAAAAGCGGGAACAGTCAATTAAATTCCAAACAAAGACATATTAGAAATCTCGTGAAAGATAAAAAGGTAAACTGGAAAGAAATTCGTATAAAATAAGCGTGTTTCTGTGTAATATACATTATTATGCCTAGCTTTCTGACAGATTCTGAAAAATCTGCCATGCAATCTGTATTTCAAGACTTGCATGATACATTCGCTCGGCCAATTTATTACTACAAAGAGGCGAAGAAAGTAGTTCTTTCTACTAATCCTAAATTTAATAGCATCTACCAACAAAATATTGCTCCCAAACAAACTGTGCAAAGAATTGTTCAATCTGGATCATTTAATGCTCGCATTCAATATGACACAGATCGTTCTGAGGCTATGTTTGAAGATTCTTCTGTAGATTCTCAATTAAAAATAACAATGCCCGATGGTTATGTTCGAATAAAAGTCGACTCAGATGGACATGAAATCTTAAAAAACGCGAAAAGATTGGAGTTTGATGAAAGAAGATTTTCTATTGAAAGTGATGTTCGACCGCATGGCTTATTTACACCCAATTATTATACTTATTTTCTATTACCAACTTCTTAAATATCATGGCAATACTTAAAGATCCCAATGGCAATTCTTTGCATTTTGTGCGAGGACACCTTCTTTTAAAGAAAAAGAACAATACCATGTTTTTTGATGTACGTCGTCATCCATGGACTCCATCTCAAATACATGTTGACTCAACCGACAACTTGATTGGTTGGTACGACCCCAGTGACGCCGACTCTCTAACATTAGATTCGAATAATCGAGCAACAACTGTTGTGAGTCAAAACGGACAGTATGCACTCTCCCCAGATAACAATGGTCCAGTTATTGGAGCCAGACAATTATATAACAAGAATGTTTTTGATTTTGATGGTGCCGCAAATTTGGTAAATAATTCTATACCTACCGCTACTTTTGGATTTCATACAATTTTAAGTTTTGATATCGATGCCACAGAAGAGCCCCAAGAATTTATTTTTGATAGTGATAATAATGATCCTGACCGTATTTTTCTTAGAAGAATTAACGGTGTTTTAGGAAATCAACCAGGAGGATCTACTACAGAAACATTTCCAGAAAGCAATGATCATTGTTATATTTTATCATTTGTTTCCGATCAAGAAAGTGATACATTTAAATTAAGAATAAATGGAGTTAATGTAATTGATCTCACAAATAATACAGGGACCAGAAACGGAACGGGTCTTAAAATCGCTTCTCAATTTCAGTCAGCTGCATATTTAGATGGTTTTATGAGTGATATTGTAATTGTTCAAGATGTTGCACATACCGAAAAAATCGAAGGATTCCTGGCTCACAAATGGGGACTTCAATCTCAATTAGATCCCGCCCATACATATTATTCCGAAAGACCTGAGCTGTGATAAATTATGGCTCAAAGAATACTACTTCGACGCGGGACTAGCAGCCAATGGTCCTTCTATAATCCAGTTCTAAATGCTGGAGAACCTGGATTTGATACTTCTAATCAAATTCTTAAAATTGGCGACGGGACAACAGCCTGGAATGATTTAGATTCTTATTCTACTGGAGGGGGAGGAGAATCTACAACAAACAATTATTACACAACCTTTGAAAGTGGTGTTTATATAACTGGCGATCAATTAATAAGCGGCGAAAAAAGATTTGATAGTTTTATTTCTGGCAATGTTAGCGGCAATCTTTCTGGCAATGCCTTGACTGTAACCAGTGGAGTTTATAGAACTGGTGATCAAACTATAGGAGGATCAAAAAACTTCGTCGGTGATTTGCTTGTTAGCGGCACAAATATTGAAACTCTAGTTAATCAAGGAGGCACATATGGAGACTCTAATGTTGCCACTTATTTAAACGGCAACCTAAACACACATATTATCCCAGATACCAATTCAACATATGATATTGGAAGTGCGGAATATAAGATTAGGCATATGTATCTAAGTGCCAACAGTCTTTTTGTAGGAGATAGAGCTTTGTCTAAAGATTATTTTGATCAAAACGACTTAAAAATTATAGATCTCGAAGAAAAATCTACTGTTAAAGTAGTTACAAGTGCCAATGAAAACTTACCTGTTGGTAAAGATGGTCAAGTTGTATTTGATTTAACCAGCAATCAGCCCCTGTACTTCCTAAAAGGAGATTGGAAAAAATTTAATGACAATACAACCCTTGGCTCTTCTAAATCAGTTGATTTGTTTATTATCGCTGGGCAAAGCAATGCTCACGGACATGCTCCAGTTTCAGATTTAACATTCGAGCAAGCATTTCAAAATGGCATGTTTTACACTTCTTGGCATGACGACACTAGCAATGCATCTACATCACAATATTATTCTAATTGGCAATTCTCCACTCGAGCTAAATACACACGAGGTGATGACGGTAATTCATCTCTTGGTCAATCTACTCAGTTCGGCCCAGAACTAGGGTTCATGAATCATGCTCAAGCATTAAATCTAGGAACAAACATTGGAATCATTAAATATGCAGTAGGTGCCAGTACCTTGTTGCCAGGAACAGAACTTTCAGACTGGAATAAGTCTGGCACTGGAGATAATGAAGGAGATGCTTGGCGCGGGCTAGTTAGTAGCCTATCAGATGCGACAAGCAAACTCACCAGTCTTGGCTATTCATATAACTTTAAAGGTTTAATATGGTGGCAAGGAGAATCTGGAGGAGATCAGACAGCTTTGCAACAATTTATTAATGATTTTAGATCTCATTTAAACACAGAATACAGTGTTTCAAATTATGCAACATTTCCAATTGTTATTACAAAAATTGGATACGGAGGAGATTGGCAACAACCAGTAGCAGATGAAGATCCCAATATAGGTATAGTTAACGCGGCATTGTTTGGACACGGGCCTGGTGACGGAACCAACGGCAGCACAACAAGTAATCATGTTGGAGTCGGAGATCCTTCTGTTAGAGATTTTAATGGTAATCAATGTAACGATATGTTTGATATTGGAGTGGAATTTGCATCAGAAATGCAAAAAGCAATGACTGTAAACACGGGGGGAGGTTGGTTACCAAGTCAAGTTCAAACAGATCTTTTATTTTGGTTAGATGCAAACGATGAAACATCTTTTAATAAAGATGTTTCTAATGTTATAACATCAATAATAGAAAAAGGGAAAAACTCTTTATCCGTAATGCCAGTAAATAGTATTACTTCAATCCCATGTGATGATGATGCAAGTGTTGAGGGTTATGCTGGACCAGGTTTAACCAATGCTAATATTTTTCGATCAGATGACGAGGCAGACGAATTAACTGCAGCCGTCCCGATGAAAGAACAAAGAATTCATATATATTTAGTAGTAAAACCAACCATTCAAGATGGTACAGGCACCTTCAATGGACTATTTCAGCTGTTAGCATCAGGCCCTCAACAATTCATTATTCAATCCAATAGCTCTACCCAGTTTTTTGGCAATATATATATGAGTCCAACAAGTCTTCCATCTATTTCATTTTCAACATCTGACCTTACAAATTTATGGAATTTATACGAGGTTGTTATTGATCCCATTGCTGATACCATCGAGCTTTTACTTAACGGTCAAAGTGTGATAGGCCCGACCAGTGGAGCAAATATAACCTTTAATAACGACACATTTGGTTTAACATTAAATGATTCTAGTAATCCAGATAATTTTGAACAAAAATCAGACTGGGGAGAGGTAATTATAACAACAAATACTTTGGATCAATATAAATTCCAGGGATATTTAGCGCACAAATGGGGATTAAATTCTTTATTACACACTGATCATCCATATAAAAATTATGCTCCCGCTCCAACTGGTGAAACACTATGGACTCCCTCAAATATAACAACAAGTCTCTGGTTGGACGCGTACGATTCAAGTACTATCATTCATACTTCCGATGCAGTTAGTCAATGGTTGGATAAGAGCGGAAACTCGAACCATGCCACGCAGGGAACAGGGGCAAATCAACCTACTTTGGTTGCTTCTGGCCTCAACGGAAAATCCGTTCTCAGTTTTGATGGAACGGCAGACCACTTGATTTCCTCAAACTTCGTCCTTCAAAACGCACACTCCATCTATGCCGTGGCCAAATCAAATACCAATGGGTACCGTAGAATATTAAATATCGAAAAGTATTATTACTTAGGTAATGGAAATGGGAATAACGATTTTGCTACGTTTTATGGTTCAGGTGCATGGAATTCGGCTGATACAAACACACCTGCAAAAAGTGTTGAAGCTCATAGTATCCTCGTAGCAGTAAGTGATGGCACAAATGCAATCCCTTACCACAACGGCACCGCACAGAATAGTCTATTATCCAACATGGGGGGTCCAGCTCCTGCTGGTATCACCATTGGTAAACATAGTTCCAAATCCGAACATTACTGGGATGGTCACATCGCTGAAATCATCATCTTCAACGAAAACCATTCCAATACTGAACGCGAAAAAGTCGAAGGCTACCTCGCTCACAAGTGGGGTCTACAATCTAATTTACCATCTGATCATCCCTATAAAAATTATGCTCCTATAGGCCAATAAGCTTGACATTTCTTTTAAATAGTGTAATTCTTTATACATGAACCTTCAAGAATTAAATAACCTTATTCACTCTGCGACAAAAGAAGAGCTGCAGACAAACTTAAGTACATGGAAATCTCAGATTAATACAATACTTTTAGCAGGAACAGAAGCAGACGAACATTATTTTATTAATCATACAGGCAGAGAATTATTTAGAAAATTATACGATTTTGATCTAGAGTCAGAGATCAAAGATGAATACGATTCAGGATTTAGACCTCAAAGAAAAAGCAAATTAAATGCTTTAGACATCACAATAAGAGTGCACCTTGATGCAACAGTAAGCAACTCTATCTCAGAGTCTTCTGGAAGCGTTAGCGAATGGAGAGATATTAGCGGAAACAATTTTCATGCATCAACCTCAATGGCTAGCCACATGCCAAGCACGAATTCTAGAACCCTTAACGGATTAAATGTTATAGACTTCGATGGAGCAGACAATTGCCTTACATTTTCAAGCACAGACGCAATTTCATTTGGATACACAACCGTATTTATCGTATACAAATCAGACGCAGCAAACAAAGATTACATTCTTGGCTCAGGAAACGAAAACCCCAACAAATCTAGATTTTACCTGCGGTCAGATTCATCTGTCATAGGTTCATTTGACAGCTCACAAAGTGACAAAATTGATTTTTTAAGCGAAAGTGACACAAACGAAAGAATTTCTATGCAAGAAACTGTGCTAGGGACAACAGAAGGAAACCTTGGAACATTTTTATATAGAGATGGAGTTTTTCAAGGCTCCAAACCAGACGTAGCATATATTCACGAGTTAGTTTCAACGCAACCAAACAACGAAGATATGCTCAAACTACAACTAGGCTGCAGGGAAGGAAACTCAAATAAGCACGAAGGATATATTGCAGAAGTTTTATTTTTTAACAACGAAGGAGAACAGCTTACTCAAGAAACTCGCGAAAACATAGAGGCCTACCTAGCTCACAAGTGGGGACTAGCATCAAAGCTAGATAGCGCACACCCATATAAGAACAGTTTATATAAAACTTTCAATTCTTAATTTTTTTTCTTGCAAATGGTCCTAATATGTGTTATTATCGTTTTATATAATTATGAGCGACAAAACAGGAGAACTTTTAACTAAAAATATCGCAGGAGTCAATCGAATACTCCCACACAAACATAAATATGCATGGGACTTATTTCTTAAAAGTTGTGCAAATAATTGGATGCCAACAGAAATATCCATGCAAAACGATATTCAACAATGGAAAAACAATGAAATTACAGATGATGAAAAATTACTTGTTAAACGCTGCCTTGGGTTTTTTGCTGGATCTGAGTCTCTTGTTGGCAATAATTTGCTACTATCCGCTTTCCGTTTTATTACAGATGCTGAATGTCGTCAATACATATTGCGTCAAGCCTTTGAGGAAAGTCTTCACAACCTCACGGTAGTATATATATGTGATAGCTTAGATCTTAATGTAGAAGAAGTTTTTGCTGCATATGAAAACATTCCTAGCATTAAAGCTAAGGACGATTTTCTTATGAGTATTACTGATGATATTAGTCGTCAAGATTTTGATCCTCATACTAAATCAGGAAAGCAAGAGATCCTTAGAAATTTCTTGACTTATTGGATTGTATGTGAAGGCACATTTTTCTTTAGCGGATTTGCTATGTTATTAGCTTTGGGTAGGCAAAATAAATTGCAGGGCATTTCAGATCAAATCAAATACACACTTCGTGATGAAAGTTCTCATATTGCATTTGGAACATACTTAATTAATACTTTGATCGAGCAAAATCCAAGTATATGGACCAAAGCGATTCAAGAAGAATTTACAGAACACATTAAAAAGGCTGTTGAATTAGAAATTTCATATGCCCATGATGTATTACCTACAGGGATACTAGGATTAAATGCAGAAATGTTTGTTGACTATATGCATTATATTGGCAATCGTCGACTTGAAGCCATTGGATTGGAATATCGTTTTCCAAGTGATAATAACCCATTTCCATGGCTCGGTGAAGTTGTAGATGTGCAAGCAATGGGAAACTTTTTTGAACGCAGAGTTAGAGAATATCAACAAAGCGGCTCGCTAGAGGATGACTTCTGATAATTATACAATAATAATAGCATTTAAAAACTCGCACAAAGATCGCAAAAGAAATTTAGATTTTATAATTTCTCAAGTAATAAAATCTAAAATAAATCTTATTTTAGTTGAACAAATTTTTCACAAAGAAATCGAAGAATCTATTATTCTTGATGCAAGTGAAAGTTTGAATTATAAACATGTTAAATATTTATCAGATTCTAAATTTTTTAAAAAATCTAAATTATATAATATTGCTGCTAATTTGTCTAAAACTCATTACCTTTGGTTTTTAGATGCAGATGTATTCTTGCCTTTTGAGCTTATCATTAGTTACATTAATGGGGAAGATTTGGTAAAACCTTTTGATAGAGTTTATAATTTTACAGAATCTCAAACTAAAAATTTTCTAAAAGGAAAGGTTTTGGGCTCGCCCATGAATCCACTCAGGTACAGTGATCATTTTGGGAAGTATTCTTTTATAGTTAGCAATAAATTATTCACTCAATCAAAAGGATTCGATGAAAAATTTGAAGGCTGGGGCTGGGAGGATTTTGATTTTATTAATAATAAACTTGCAAACAATCAACATTTTATTGTTCCAGAAATTATAGGATTTCATTTGCATCATAAAGTTGCTTCAAAAATCAATGAACGAAAAAATTATTTAATATACGCAAAGAATCAAAACTCTCAAAGCTTCCTGTCTTTTTGCTTTCTTTTCTTAAATTTTAGTAGCGAATCAAAAAAAATCATATTAAAAAATTTTCATGATTTTGACTTGATAAAACCATCTTGTAATTTCATTTTTTACTTTAATATAAGAGATCAATACGAAATCATTCATTTTTTTAAGAATAATTTTTATTCTTTACTTTCTTCTAATAAAGTGATATTATCTTTTTTCAATGATATTGATTCTAGTGATTATAATACATTCTGCTACTGGTCTAGTGGAAAATTCATATACTTAACTAAAGATATGTCTGAAATTGAATTTACAAATATTTTTTCAAAAGTTTCTTCGATGGAAAGTAATAGTGTTTTTTATGAATATTTAAATTCTTCCAGCTTTATCATTAATAGAAATTTCCTAGACTTCAATAATGGATTCAATTCAAAACCTTCTGCCAAATCTTTCGATAATACTAACAAAAAATTTATTATTGATGAGGTTTATGATTCTACTTATGGAAATCGAGAAGTTTGCTATTACTATAACACATCTAAAAATTCAATTGATTTATATTAAAATTTTGAAACACACAAAAAAGAAAAAAATTATTGAAAATTTAGTCGACAAACCCAAGTCTAACGTAAGAGGATTTTGGGCAAGAGAAATGAAATTCTTAAACGAAATACTTTCACTTTTTAATTCAGAAGATTTCTGGACAAATTTAAAATTTAATAAAAAATTTGATTCACTGCTTTACTTTAAAACAGAGTTCGGGGAATCTATTTTGAAAAAAAAAATCAATGAATTTAGATATAAGCCCAAGAAAACAGAGAATATAACATTGGGGCCTAAGTGTGGAGATGATTACAAAACTTCTTCTAAACCTAAAACAATTAAACAATTCTTAAAATATGAGTGAATCAATTGCTATTATAAATAAGTTCTTGCAAGACAAATCTAATAAAAATTATCATTATAATTTTTGCGAGGAAGAAGATTACAAAATACCCTCAGGAAGCATCAACCTTGACTTAGCATTAGGCGGAGGATTTCCTTCTGGAGCTCACAGATTTACAGGGGTTAATGAAGGTGGAAAAACAAGCTGTGCATTAACAGTAGCTAGAAATTTCCAAAATCATTTTGGAGACAAAGCTATGGTTATTTATGTTAGAAGCGAAGGTAGATTGGCTCCAGAATTATTAATTCGAACTGGAGTTGATACTTCTGAAGAAAAATTCTTTAGATTTGATTGTAATATTTTTGAAAAAGTTTTTCAATTAATTAGAACATTGGTTGAAGAGAATGAAGAAGGCAAAAAGTTTTTATTCATAATTGACAGTGTTGATGCATTATGTCGCATAGGTGACTTTGATAAACCTTTTGATGAAAGCGAGCAGGTCGCAGGAGGAGCATTAGTCACATCCGTATTTTTAAAGAAAATGGTTTTGCCTATCACTAAAATGGGTCATATGATGATACTCACTTCTCAAGTCAGGGTAGAGGTTGCAGCGAATCCTTACGCAAGCAGAACTGGTCCTAAAGTTAAGCAAGCTGGAGGTAATGCTGTAAAACATTATGCAAACTTCATTCTTGAGTTTCAAGAAAGATATTCTAATGATATTATATATTCTAATCCTAGCGCCTCTAAAATAGAAGATAAAGGAAATCCTATTGGACATTTTTGCAAAATCGCTTTTAGAAAAAGTGTTAATGAAAAAACTGGATCTGTAGTTAGATACCCAATTCGTTATGGAAGAAAAAATGGTAACAGCATATGGAGAGAAAGAGAATTGATCGATATAATGAAATTGTGGGGATATATAGATCAAAAAGGTGCATGGATTTCTTTTGACGCCGAAATAATTGATTTGTGCAAAGAATCAAAAATAGATTGTCCAGAAAAAATACAAGGTGAAAATAAACTTTTATCTTTCATTGAAGAAAATAAAAATTTCTTCGACTTAATACTTTCTCATTTCGAAAAATCATTTAATGAAATTTAAAACATTGCATGGTTCATTTAAGCGAGTTCCAAAAATTAAAAATTATTTAATAGACTGGGATGCTTCAAGCAGAAGCAAAATACAATTTAAAGTCAAACAATTTTTAAAAGATTATTGGTCAAACAATGTGGTCTTTGAAGAATTTCCAGTAGCAGGAACAAAACTTTCTTTTGATTTTTATAATGCCTCAAAATCTATTGTCATAGAAGTGCAGGGAGTTCAACACAGAAAGTATGTCCCCTATTTTCACAAAGGAAATAAGATTAATTATTTAGATCAAATAAGAAGAGACAAGCAAAAAATTGAATTTTGCAAAATTAATGCAATAAATTTTTTTGAGATTTACGATTCTGATGAAATAAATAAGGATTTATTCATAAATCTTGGCTTGGATTTATAATTTAAGTTTAATACTTTCGATATGGTGTATACTATATATAGATGGACAATGATAAAAACAAAATATTTGAATCCAAATTTGAAATGCCTAACAATTTCTTAGAAAAGTTGTATGAATTCACTGGCGATAATAAAGGCAATTCTGGTTTTGTATTAAGTTATGTGGATGATTCTGGTAGAGCTATGGTTATATCAAAATATAGCTCTCAAATAGTAGAAATGGGTCTTCGCAAATCTCTAGAGAAATATTTGATACAAATGGAAGAAGGAGAAGCTTCCATTGATATTTCAGAAAATCTGTAAATTCTTCTTTACATTCTTGAGCATTCATGCTAGAATGCTATTTATATGCAATTATATAATTACGAATTAGAACAGCATTTTATTAGCGGCATACTTCAACATCCCAACATTTATCTTGATATAGCTCATTTGATAGATGAAAATGATTTTTATACAGAGTATAGCAAGACAAATCGCACTATATTTCTAGCAATTAAATATTTTATAAACAAAGGTAAAAGTTTTGATGAATTTTTAATTGTTGAACATATTAAATCCTTATCTATTGATTTTGAGGATAATATAAATCCTTTAGATTATCTACAAAGCCTTTCTCTTAGGAAAACTTCGAGTTCTTCTATTATTGAGACGGCTAAAGCTTTAAAAAATCTATCTTTACGTAGAGATTTTTGCAATGTCGGTTCTGACATGATTAAAAAGATGCAGTCCCTACCTATGGATTCGGATTATGATTTGGTAATTGAAAGTTTAGATCAAATATATCACAGAAAATTAAATTTTTATGAATCTGGATCAGATATTCCTGTTAATATATATGATTCAATGGAAGAGTTGATAGAGGAAAGGGGGAACAATCCTGTGGATGATTTTGGTTTATCTGGGCCCCATCAAAGATTGCACGAAATATACGGATCCTTATTAAGGCCAGGTAATATAACTGTTATAGTTGCAAGATCAGGTATAGGTAAAACTCAATTCTGTATGGATTTTTGCACCAAAGTTTCCTCGCAGAATAATCATGTACCAATACTTCATTTTGATAATGGAGAAATGAGCTTAGAAGAATTAACAATGAGACAATGTGCGGCTCTTTCTAGAGTTCCATTAAGCTTGCTAGAGAGTGGCAGATGGAGGCAAGCTGGAGATCAAATTGTTAATAAAGTAAGAAAGACTTGGAAGACCCTTAAGGGGATGCAGTTTTATTATTATAATTGCGGAGGAATGAGCGTTGATCAAATGATTAGTATTGTAAAAAGATTTTATTACTCTAAAGTCGGAAGGGGAAATCAAATGATTTTTAGTTTTGATTATATTAAAACCACGTTTCAGCAAAGTTCTAACAAGAATGAGTGGCAGGTCGTTGGCGAAATGGTTGATAGATTTAAAAAATTGATATCAAAAGAAATTGTAATTGATAATAAACCTTTAATTTCTATGATGACAAGTGTTCAAATGAATAGAATTGGAACTAGTCGAAACAGGTCTTCAGATAATATTGTAGAAGACGAAACTGTAGTATCCTTATCGGATAGGATCACACAATTTTGTTCTCATATGTTTTTATTACGCACAAAAGAGCCTTCTGAAATTGCAGAAGATATGAATTTTGGAACACACAAGTTGACAAACATTAAATCTAGACATTTAGGGCAAGACCCGATGGGAGAAATAGAGCCTGTTAGAATGGCTGACGGTTCCCTCAAAAGAAATTATATAAGCTTAGATTTCAATAACTTTAATATTACTGAAGTTGGAGATTTAAGAGATTTAGTTGATCATTTGAGAACTGCCGACATATCTCCAAATCAAGATGGAGAAAGTGACGTCCCAGATTTGTTCAATTCATGAATAATCAAACTATAGATATAGAGTCTACTTTAAATTCCCTTGGTTATGATTTATCAGACAAAGGAGATTATTGGCAAACTAATGCTTTATTTAGAAATGGCGACAATAAAACAGCATTACAAATTTATAAAAATTCTGGAGTTTGGAAAGATTATGTAAACAATACTTCTTTCATGCCTTTCAAAAAGTTAGTTCAGTTAACATTAAATTCTAATGATGATGATTTAATTGATAAGTTTATAAAATCAAAAGATTTTTCTTTTGATAATGAAGTTCAATTTCAAAAAAAAGAATTAATTACTATGGAAAAAATTTATCCTGATTCGTTGCTAGAGAGATTGTTGCCTCATTATGTTTTTTATGAAAACAGAGGTATTTCTCCAGAAGTTTTAAAGTTGTTTAAAGGAGGTCTTTGCACCGAAGGAAAAATGTACCAAAGATTTGTTTTTCCTATTTTTAATATTTACGGTAAAATCCATGGCTTTTCAGGCAGAGATATGTTAGAAAAAGAGAACAGGCCTAAATGGAAACACATAGGCATCAAAACAAAATGGATCTATCCACATCTTTTATCTAGACCTCATATTTTAGAATCTAAATCTGTCATATTAGTCGAGAGTATAGGTGACGTATTAAATCTTTATCAAAACAATATATTTAATGTATTATGTTGTTTTGGAGTTGATATCTCTCCGTCCTTGATTTCCTATTTGTGCAGTTTTGAAATTAATGATATATTTATATCATTTAATAATGATTTAAATAAACGAATTAATGCAGGAAAACAAGGAGCTGTTAAATCTTTTTTTAAACTTTTGAATTATTTTAATTTTGAAAAAATAAAAATTTGCCTTCCATTAGCTAATGATTTCGGAGACATGAATGAAGCGGAAATGAATGAATGGATAGAAAAGAAAAATAAATATTCAAGAAGCTTTGATTCGAATTATTATTTCTCAGTATTAAAATATGCAAAAAATAAAATCAATAACCCAACAAAAGATTTTCTTAAAAAAATAAAAAAATTTGAAACTACATTGATTAATTATGAGTAAAGACGTTTATCTTTCTGCAAGTAGAATAAAAACAGCGCAATCCTGCTCTTGGAAATACTGGACCAGTTATGTATTAAAATTACCTCAAGAAGGAAATGATGGATCTAGTAGAGGTTGGATCTGCCATTTAGTATTTGAGTTATTGGGAAAAAAGAAACATAACAAACATTACAAATCTATCATCAAGAGTGGAACAATAATAGTATCTCCAGCTGTTTTTAAATTAGTTAATTATCATGCAAAAAAACTTAAAGTTAATGATGAGGAAAACATGGAAATGATGGATTCAATGATCATCAAAGGATTGCTATATGATTTTTTTGGCAAAAATAACTTAAAACCTTCTGATGCCATATCAGAGCAAGAGTTTAATTTTCATATACAAGATGGTACCAAAAATTATAAAATACGCGGGTTTATTGACAAGTTGTTTTTATATAATAGAAAAAGCAAAGCTTTGATTAGAGATTTCAAGACAAGCAAACAAGTATTCAAAGGTAAAGAGATAACAGATAATCTTCAAAATTTAATGTATTGCCTTGCTGTTAAAAAATTATTTCCTAAAGTTCAAGATATTGATGTTGAGTTTTTGTTTCTTAAATTTGATTTATCTCATGACCTTTTAGGCAATCCTGGAAACGGGGTCTTAAAAATGTCTCAAATCTCTGCTTCAGAATTAGATGGTTTCGAGCATCAATTAACCGCAATTCAATCTTACTTAGAGAATTTTTCTGAACAAGATGCTCGGTCTAATTTTGCAGCAGACCAGTCTTATCCAGCCGATAAGACTTTTGGAGGTCCCTTGATGTGCGGAAAAGAGGGTTTTAAAAAATCAAAAGGCGAATATGTTCTTGATAATAACGGAGAAAAAATAAAAAGCTATATCTGCGAACACAGGTTACCCATGAAATATTTTCATGTTTTGAACAAGGATGGAGATTTCATTGCTTCGACAAAAATTAAAAACAAAGCTGACTATCCAGACGATTATATTTTTGCTGAAAAATTTTATCAAGGATGCCCACATTTTTTTGAAAAGGCTTCGTTTTTGGTGTAATATCCATATATGAAACCAATTCGCAAGCCTGATTCTTCATTCAAATCTTCGCCCACTAGCAATAAAGTTAATCCATTTGTGGAAGTTTCTACACCTGGTTTTACAAATAGTATAGCAGCAACCACAACCACTACAGAATTTGGGCAAAAAAGATATCTTTTCCAAGGCTCAAATTCAGTCCCCCAATTAACTCTTGGAAACTTTACATCTTACAAAGAAGTTCCGTATCCAGCTCAATCTTTTACTTCAAATGGATATTTTAATGGATTTCCATTTAAACTTCAACCTAAATCTAATTATTTACAAGTTCCAGGTAATTTTACTAGTTTTGAAGATGAAAACGGGTTTGACCAGACATCTTATAGAAGACCTGGAATCACACAAAACTTTGCAACAGGCATTTATGTAGATTTATCAGAACGTCAGGATGAACACAATAAAATGCCAAACCATTTAGGTGGTGGATATCCTCTTTTAGAAAACAAAGGTTATTATACTGACAAAAAAAAATACAGAGAACTTTCTATTTGTTCCAAACAATACTATATGCTTGCAGGAATAGAAACTGATTTTGTTATCAAAACCACAAGCACCCCAAACGAATATGAAGTTGGGAATTTAAGACACCCAAATAATCTTAATGTTAATAGAAATTATCCGCTACAGCATGTTTCTCAAGATTTTGAAGTTGTAATTCCTGGAGATGATAGGCCTCTACCACCTCATTTACGCACGTTTATAGAGCCTACTGGGCTTCAACAGATTCATGGAGATCTAGATGAAAATGGTTTATTAACAGGTATGGCTAAAGATTATACTTCTATATTTTTTCATGGAAAAGATGGAACGGTTGATACCCAAGATGTTATTATCCCCCTTACTATACAACCTAGCAACACAGGAGCATTTGTTATCACCTTAGACGAATCCGTTGCCAATTATTTTGCAGACTTGGCTGAATACGGTCAAGTTAAAGAATTTAACCTTAATATGGTTTTTGATTATAACACTAATGGAGTAGATCATGAAGGTTTTGCTAGATCTCCTGTTGAATATCATTCGTTTCCTCAATTGGCTTACATAGTTCCTGCTGCTGGTTGGGATTTTGAGGTTGTTGCGTCCAAAGTAAAAGGAGTTTATTATGAAATTCAGTTTAATGAAAATAATCGAGGACTAGGAGATGCCGCTAGTATTTTAAATCATAGAATGGCTGCTTCTGACATAGAAAAACCTTTATTTTTTTCTTATTCCCTGCATTCTCCAGTTGCCTTTGGAGCTCGAGAGCTAACTTACAATAATCTTCCAGTAAATCATATTCTTTTTGATCCAGTTGCTACTCGTGCATCTTTAAATTTCAAATGGGATGTGACTTATGCTGATTTTTTCAAACTTTCTAAATCAAAAACATTTCTAGAAGCAAATAGATTAACTTTGACAGAAAAACAAAATTTAAAGTTTAGAGCTTATAGTGACACTTTATCTGCTCCATTATTTCTCCCACTAGGCGGAACACCAGGTCAGTATGTTAATGATAAGTTTTTTTACTTTAAAAATAGAAAGCATTTAAAAATCGATGAATCTGTATTCCCCTTGCTTTATCAAGCTCCTTATAAGCTTTTAAACGGAATAAAAGACAATCATACTGGAACCAATCTTAAAGCGCATAGACAGCCAGGGTATCAAGGTCTTCCAAATCCATATAAACATACAAGTTTATTTTCTATTCCTGACACAAATCCAAGAAAATTAGAAGACTCTACATACGATGTACAGGGTTTATTACCTCCAATTAATTCAACAAAAATTTTAGCGAAATCCAGAGATGTTTCTACACAACTTCCAGACTATGCAAGAATTGGAAGTGTTGGAGGATCATCTATTTTCGATAAATCTCAAATTTCTTTAAAGGAAAAAACTACCGTTTTACCTAAATCAACTAACTTTAACGCAAAATAATTATGGGCAGAGCAACAGGAGGAACAAGGGAGGAATCAGATAACGTAACTCCTATCACAACGATAATAGAGATCAACAAAAACATTTCCGATAGTGTCTTAAAGGTCTCTTCTGAACTTCAAATCACACCAGTAGTAGAAAGTGTTTCTGAGACCACTAGTGGAACAAATAGTACTAACGCCCAATCTTTACAAGTAATAAAAGCAACCCCAACTATAGTGGGCGAATTTGCAACCACTGCTACCGAGATTAGCACAGAGACAACTGGCATAGAATGGGCTCCTAGAGAAAAATACTCCATTGATTTAGCTCAGCTATCCTGGCTTCGTGGAGAAGGTGTGGAATACAGGGATCGATCATTTTCCTTAATTCTTGGTTTTACTGCAGGCAAAATTTACGAGGCAAATCAAAGAACTCAGACGACTTATACTACCAATACTCAAACATATAGTAACGGAACTTCAAGCAGCGGGGTAACTGTAACGGAGCAGGATTTAGGCCTTTCTCTTGGTGAGAGAGACGGAGGATGTGGTGCAAGTCTTTCATTTAATGTTTTCAAAGAGTACGAGGATTTTAGCGTAACATATGCTATTGGAGTAGCCTATGGTTTCATGACTGACGAAGCAAAAGAGCTGGTTAAGCGACATGTTAACAAAAGTACTCTTTCGTATTTTCCAGCTGATATCGAAACGATTGGAGAGAAAATGACTTTCGTCAACTCCACTGATGTCGTAGACGGAGCATGGTTTGGAATTAGTTTTAACTATTAATGAGTTACGGAAATAATACGAAAGAAGTTTATGTTGTAAAAACTTCAAAAAGCGACTTAAAAGATCTTAAAATATCCCCGCTTAAAGTAAGGCCTGATGTTCGCAACTATTTAGCTTTTGAAAAATATTTAAAATCAGATTTATTTTATCTGAAATATAACCTTAACAAGTATAATCCTGATCCACAAGAATTGGCCAAAGCAATTCGAATTGAGCAAGATTTATTCAACTCACTTAAACCAAGAGATCCTTAATGAAATTCTTGCTGATGGCTTCAGCATTATCGCTGTCTTCAATTGCTGCGTATTTTAGCATAATAGGACTATCTGCAATCTTCCCTGGATCTATTTTTTCTATTGTTGTGATGGCAACAGCCCTTGAATTAGCTAAAATTATTGTGGCTGTATGGGTTCATCAAAATTGGGGTTTCATTTCTAGATTAACTAAATTCTACCTATCTTTAGCTGTAGTTATTCTAATGTTCATAACCAGCATGGGTATTTTCGGATTTCTTAGTAAATCACACATAGAACATAATGCTAGTTCAACTTTTGCCACGCAAGAAATTTCTGAAATAGATCGCAAAATAAAATTTGAAAATGAATCTATAGAAAGATATAAGAAAATAATAGAAGAAAAAAAATCAAGCGTTTTTTATAGTGAAAACAAAAATGAAGATATTAAAAATCAATTATTGAAAGATATAGAGTTTATAAACTCTAGATCAGATCAGGAAATATTAGATTTAAACAATAAAATAGATAAGTTAAGAGATCGAATAAGAGAGCTTGACTCAGAGGTTGCTATTTTAAGAGCGCAGAAGGGTGGATTTTTCTCAAGCACTGAAAGTAAAATTAAAAAATTGCAAGATCAACAGTCAGAAGAAAGAACTTCTATAAACTCTCAAATATCTAACCTAGATGATTTGATTTTAAAATCTCGTTCTAATTCTAAATCCGAATCAACTTTGATTAGGAATAAAATTTCTTCTCTTCAATCAGAAAAAGTTGAAATTAGTGAGTCCGATTTATCTTTTCTCGACGCACAAGAACTAAAAATAAAAGACTCTCTTTCTTTAATAAATAATTTAAATAATCGCAAGTTTGAACTGGAAAATAAACAACTAATAATAGATAACGAACTTGGTCCAATTAAATACATATCAGAATTAATTTATGATTTTGGTGGACCTAAATTTGATAGCGGAACTTCAGTTCGGCTAGTAATAATGCTCATTATAGTTGTTTTTGACCCCCTAGCTATTGTTATGATTATTTGTGCATTTAGCATGAGTATAAATAATAGAGTCGATCCTGCTCCTGAAAGAATAGATATTAAAAAAAAATTTAATAATTTTTTTAAAAAAGAAAAAAAAGATTTTGGAAATATTCAAGAGGCTGAAAGTAACAGTGCTCCTTCTGTAAATTTAGACAAGGAAAATAAGCCTAAAAGCAAATACACTGTAGAAATAAAAAAGACTTGATTACATAGATTTTATGTGCTATAATGTTGCACATAAATGATACCTTTATTTAAATCAGATTTTTCAATAGGTAAAAGTATACTTAGGATAGATCGAGATTCTTACGAAAACGGAAATCCTAATAATATATTTAATATACTAAGAGAAAACAATTTAAATCAATTATTTCTAGTTGAGGATACTATGTGCGGTTTTCTAGAAGCTAGAAAGAACAGTATTGATCTAGGTATAAATTTTATTTTTGGCTTAAGAATTTCTTTATGTGAAGATGAAGACTGTGAAATTTTTCATAAAATAATTGTTTTTTCTAAAAACTCTAATGGCTGTAAATTGCTTAATAAAATATCAACATATATAAATTTAGAAAATAATGGAGTGATAAAATTGAACGATTTAAAAGATTTTTGGAATTCTCAACATTTATCTCTATTCATACCTTTTTACGATTCTTTTATTTATCAAAACATAATGTCTTTCTCTAGCGTTTTTGTTGATCTTTCTTTCTTTAACCCTACATTTTTAATAGAATCCAATGATTTGCCTTTTGATGATCTAATTAAAGGTTCGGTCTTAAAATACTGCAATAATAATTCATTTAATTTAATGAATTGCAAAAGCATCTTTTATAAAAACTATAATGATTTTGAAGCATATCAATCCTATAAATGTATTTGCAATAGGAATTTTTCCTCAAAATCTGTTTCTCTAGAAAGTCCTAATCTAGAACATTGCTCTAGTAATAAATTCTGTTTTGAAGATTATACTAAATATGAAAGCTCTTAAATATTCAGACATTTGTTTAATTCCTAATTATAGCGAGGTTCATAGTAGAGTTGATTGCGATCCCTCTGTAGAGTTCTGTGCTAGGGAATTTATGCTACCAATTATACCCGCCAATATGAAATCAGTTATAGATATGGATTTATCTAGGAATTTGGCTAATGATGGTTATTTTTATATCATGCATCGATTTGGTAACTCCCTTAAAGATACTGTTATTCAAATGAATGAAGAAAGATGGCCTCTCATTTCTGTTAGTATGGGCGTGAAAATTTCCGACAAAAAAGATATACTCGCTCTTGCAAAGCTTAAACAAAGAATTGATTTCATAACAATTGATATCGCCCATGGACATTGTAAAAGAATGCATAATACAATTAACCATGTTAAAAAACATTTTCCTCGAACTAATGTTATAGCTGGAAACGTTGCAACGCCAGAAGCTGTAAGGCAACTTTATGATTGGGGAGCAGATGCCGTAAAAGTTGGCATAGGTCAAGGCTCCCCATGTACAACAAAAGACAAAACAGGGTTCACAATGCCAATGTTTACTTGCGTTGAAAAGTGTTCTAATGTTATAGATGATGGATACCGTGTTCCTGTTATTGCGGATGGTGGAATAAAATGTAACGGAGATATAGCAAAGGCAATAGTTGCTGGAGCGACAATGGTTATGGCTGGAGGTTTATTTGCCGCATGTATTGATAGTCCAGCTATCGAAAGTTCTATTGATAATATTTCTCATAAAGCATATTTTGGATCTGCAAGCGCAGAAAACAAAGGTCATAATAATAATATAGAAGGTAAGCTAACAAACATAGCTTGCAACAATATGACTGTTGGTCAAAAACTTTTGGAAATAACTCAAGACTTGCAAAGCTCTATAAGCTATGCTGGTGGAAATCAAATAGATGCCTTGAATCAAGTCCAATACTACGAAGTATGAATGAGAATTTATTAAGATTTAAAAAAAATCAAAAATACATATTTTTTGATTATGAAACCTGCAACTTAAATTTAGGTAGTTTTAAAAACAAACCCTGGCAATTGGCTTTTATTGTAACACAAGGAGATAAGATTATAGAGGAAAAAGAATTTTATATAGACTGGGACGATTTAAATATTTCAGATGGAGCCAAACGTGTAACAGGTTTTTCTCAAAAAAAATATGACAAATTTAAAGTTTGCCCTAGATCGGCCCTCAATGAATTTGAAAAATTTATATATAATAACAACTATATAATAGTAGGTCACAATATACTTGGTTTTGATGTTTATATACATAACATTCATAGAAGACTTCTCGGGCTTGGCTCAAACTATTCTTATCTTCCAAGGATAATTGATACTAATTGTTTAGCTAGATCATTTAAAAACAAAATTGAATACAAGAATGATTCGGACATGATAAGCTGGCAATACAAACTTTTAAATTATAGAAAAAAGGGTATAAAAACTAACTTGCAACAATTATGTAAAGATTTCAAAATAGAATTTGATCCAAATTTGTTGCATGACGCATTATATGATGTAAAGAAAACTCACGATGTATTTCAACAGCTTTTATGGAAGATAGATATTTAGATAAACAATTTTTTAATGATTTTCAATCTTATCAAGATTGCGTCCCCCCAGGAGTTCGTTTGCCAGAAATTAAAATTGATGAATCTTATTATAAAGAATTCGGTATAAATTCTGAAAAAATAACAAACGCCGACTTTCTGCGGCTTATTTGCGACAAAGGTCTTAAAGACAAAGAAATTTATAGAAAAAATAATTATAAATCTTATCAAGACAGACTTGACTACGAATTAAATATCATTGATGATCTTGGTTTTACAGACTATATTTTATTGAATTGGGATATTTTAAATTTTTGTCATAAAAATAGAATACCAACAGGCCCAGGTCGAGGTTCCGCAGCAGGAAGTTTGATTTTATTTTTAATTAATGTCACAAAAGTAGACCCAATAAAGTATGATTTGTATTTCGAAAGATTTGTTTCTAGAAGCAGGGCAAAAAAAACTGTACAAGATGGAGTTACTTTTCTTGACGGAGGTCTTTTGGCTGATGTAGACAATGACATCGCTTATGAACATAGACAAAAGGTTATAAATTATATTGAATCCAAATACCCTAATAGAACCTGTAAAATTTTAACACTAAATACCTTGAGTGGTAAGTTATGTATTAAAGAATGTTGTAAAATAGTTGCAAGTTTCTCCGAACAGGATGCTAACCTAGTTAGTGATTACATACCTAAAGAATTCGGGGTTGTCATGAAGCTAGAAAAAGCTAGGTCTCATAATGATAAATTTTCAAATTTTTGCAAAAACAATTTAGAAGTTTACGAAATAGCTAAAACACTAGAAGGGCTCAAGAAAAATTCGGGAGTCCATCCTTCGGGAATAGCTATATCTTATAATGTAATGTCTGATTTGTGCCCCCTTCAAAAAACTAATGATGGCTCAATTGTAAGTTCTTATGATATGCATTGGATTTCAGAGTTGACTGTTAAATTTGATATTTTAGGACTTAGGACTCTTAGTGCCATTTATTCTTCGTGCGCCTTGTTGAACATAAAGCCAGAAGATATTCCTTTGGATTCTGAAAAAATTTATTCTAATTTCTCGCACCTCTTGCATCCCCATGGAATTTTTCAGATCGAGGCTGGCGCAAATTTTTCGGTCTGTAAGAAAATAAGACCTCAAAACCTTGAGCAATTAAGTGCTGTAATAGCCATTGCTAGACCAGGTGCGATAGACTTTGCTGACAACTATAAAGATTATGTTAAATCAGGATCTGCGCAATCTATCAATCATTTCTTCGATGATGTTTTGGATTATACTGGCGGCATACCTTTGTATCAAGAACAGTTAATGAAAATGGCTGTAAAAATTGGATTCAACTTGGACGAGGCAGAACAGCTTAGGAGAATAGTTGGCAAGAAAAGGGTGGATAAAATGAAAGAATGGAAAGATAAAATTTCCGATAAGATAAAAGAGAATAATCTTGATTCCTCAATAGGGGATTCTTTTTGGAAAGTGGCTGAAGATAGTGCAAACTATTCTTTCAATAAAAGTCACTCAATATCTTATTCAATACTATCTGCATGGACTGCATTCATTAAATTCAATCATCCTAAGGAATTCTTTTTAAGTTTATTAAAAATGACTGAATATGAGCCATCCCCACAAGATGAGATTAAAAAAATTTCGCAAGAATTACCCTTTTTTAATATTGAATTATTGCCTCCAGATTTGTCTAAATCACAGATGGATTTCTCTATAGAGGGTAATCATATAAGATATGGACTGAATAGCATAAAGGGCATTAATAAAAAATCTCTCACGTCTTTAAGGGATTTTATAAATTCAGACAATCCTAATAAATTTGATACATTTCTTTCTGCTAAAACTGCAGGTTTAAACATTGGAATACTTTCATCTTTAATACAAGCAGGAGCTCTTTCTTCAAATCAAACAAGTAGAGCTAGATTAGTTCTTGAAGCACAAGTATTTAATCTTCTTACAGATAGAGAAAAACGTATTTTTTATAAACTCGGAGATCGGTATGATTTTGACATATTGAAAGCTATTGATCATGCGGTCAAAGGCAATTTAATAGGCGATGACAATAAGCCTATAATGAAGCCTTCTAGATTTGAAACACTTAAATCTAAATATAAAAATTACAAAACTATATATGATAAAAATAAACAATATGAAGATTTTGCTAATTGGTTTTTTGAAACTAAACTTCTTGGATTTAGCTATAGTACCACATTAGGAAAATGTTTTGGTTCTTCTCATAAGTTTTCTAGTTCCCTAGATCTTCTTTCTTATGAAAATGGCTACAAATCAAAATACATAGGAGTCGTAGAAGATTCTTTTAGTGGAAAAAGCAGGAAAAATAATGATTATTTAAAACTTGTTATCTCTGATGAATTAGGATCTTTTAATGCTATACTTGTTGACGGAAGAGATAAAAAGTTAAAAAAGTTTAAATCAAGAAATACTATTCCAGAAAAAAACAATATTGTAATACTAACAGGATCCAAAGGAGATGACGTTATTTTTATTGATGATCTGTCAATAATTGACGAAAAAATTTATATGAAACTCTCAGATATTAAATGAATAAATTTAATTTAACGCCAAGGGCGCAGCACTTAATTTCTTTCTCGAAGAAAGTTTCTCAACAGCTTGGGTTCAATTCCATTTGTTTAGACTCCTTATTAATAGGCTTTGTAGAATCCTCTCATTTTTTTATAGAGAATTTTTTTACATATATAAATGTCCCTATAGAAGATTTTAAATCATACATGAGTGGAGAGATTAATTCTTTAAAACTTCAGGATAAGATTTATTTTAATCAAAAAACTCCTCAATTAAAATTATCTTTTTGCGAAGATTATCTGGAAATTTTTAGAAAAGCCAAAGATCTTTCTGAGAAATTCTCTCATGATTACATAGGTGTCGAGCATCTTTTTTTTATTTTCTTAAATACGAAAGATACGATCATTTCAAATTTTTTAAAAGATTTTAATCTAAATATAAAAGGTTTTCTGGAGGCGGCACTGTTAAATTTCTCAAATACAAATGAGATGACTCTTCCTAAAGTAAGACCCTATAGACAAATTAATGAAAATCAAGCTGACCAAGAATCCATTGATGATCCTCGACCGCCTTTATCTCAAAATTCTATAACTTCATTCACGAAGGATTATATAAAAATGGCAAGAGATTCCTTGTTCGACAAAGTGATAGGAAAGGATTTTGAAATTTCTCAAATTTCTGAAATATTATGTAGAAGAAACAAAAATAATCCTATATTAATAGGCCTTCCTGGCACAGGAAAAACAACAATTATAGAAGGATTGGCTCAGCTTATTGCCGCCAATCAATGCACAGAGTTTCTTAGTTCAAAAAAAATCCTAGAAGTAGACCTTACTGCATTAATTGCAGGAACTAAATTTAGGGGTCAATTTGAAGAAAGATTGAAGTCTTTAATTAATTATGTCGAAAAAGATCCTAATATAATTTTATTTATTGATGAAATTCATACCATAATTGGAGCGGGGGCTTCAGAAGGATCTTTAGATGCTGCAAATATTTTGAAGCCAGCATTAGCTAGAAATAAGATTAGATGCATTGGGGCCACAACCCCCAGTGAGTATAAAAAATCTTTTGAAAAAGATTCTGCACTAGAACGTCGTTTTGAAAAAGTTTTAATTGATGAGCCTACTGCAAACCAAAGCTTCGAAATTATCAATCAAAGCATTGGTTATTATGAAAAATTTCACAATGTTAAATATAGAAAAAACGCTATTCAATTTGCTATCGACTTATCTGTTCAGTATATAAATGACAGACAGTTGCCAGATAAAGCGGTTGACATAATTGATCAAGCTGGAGCTAGGGCCAAAATAAGAAATTCATCTAAACCAAAAGAAATTTTGGAAATTGAAGAAAAATTAGAGTTTCTTATGTCGCAGGAAGATCAACATCCTGCACTAAAAAAAGAGTTCAGAAATCAACAGAATAAATTAATAAAAATCCACGAAAGGAAATTTAAAAATTGGAAAAATAGAATTAAATCTAAAATTAATTTTATAACAAAAAAAGAAATAGCTGAAGTTGTTTCTAGTTCTTGTAAGATTCCAATAGGAAAAATCAACAAAGACGAACAGGGCTTCTTATTAAATCTCGAAAATGATTTATCAAAAGGAGTTTTATTTCAAGATCATGCGTGCGAAGTTGTTTCTTCATGTATTCTAAGGTCTAAACTTGGAATAACAAATTCCAATAAACCGCTAGGATCTTTTCTTTTTTTGGGCCCTACAGGAGTAGGTAAAACTTTCTTAGCAAAACATTTGGCAGAAACTTACTTTGGTGGATCTAATCATTTAATTCATTTAGACATGTCAGAATACTCAGAAAAGATTAACATATCTAGATTAATAGGTTCGGCGCCAGGCTACATAGGATATAATGAATCAGGATCTTTAACTGATAAAATCAAAAGCAAACCTCATTCGGTTTTACTATTTGACGAAATTGAAAAAGCTCATCCTGATGTCTTGAATATTCTCTTACAAATTCTAGAAGAAGGAAGGCTTACAGATGAGTCTGGGAAAAATGCTAATTTTAAAAATTGCATTGTTATAATGACAGGCAATATCGGAGCTAAACATTATCATCAAAAACAAGCAGTAGGTTTCATGAAACAAGAACATTCTGTATCAGACAGCGTCATGAAGGAAGTTGAATTAACACTTAAACCCGAGTTGATTAATAGAATCGATGATATATTGCTATTCAATACATTTTCTTTAGAGCAAATTAAATTTCTCACAAAGAAAAATATATCAAAGTTGATTAGAAAAATCAAAAAAATGTATAAAATTGAAGTTACCTTGGATTCGGAATGTATTGACTTTCTTTCTCAAAAAGCTTTTGATGCAAACTTGGGGGCTAGACCAATTCAAAATATTATTCAAAAAAATATTGAAAAAATAATATCTAAAATGATTATAAAAGATTCTTCTTCCAATATCAAAATAACATTAGATCAAATCAAAAAAAATGAAAAATAAAAATAAAATCGACAAAGAAAACGCAGCTGAAGCAGATATTCATGTAAATGATCTAGACTCGCCTCAGAATTCTAATTTTGTAGTTACCCATCTTGGGGACAGGTTAGTTGAATTCCATCCTTGTGGAGAAAATTATGAAGAAAGGGAATGGAATTATTGTAGCGATGTTAAAGAATTAAAATCTTTTTTAACAAAAAAGAAGTTGGAAGTCACTAAAGGTTATAAATTCTTGGTTTGCGAACGAGACAATCAAGTTATCAGTATCACATTAATGCCATCAAAAGAAGAACGTCTTCTAAATGAAAATACATTTAAAGAACAAGAAGATGCGACATCTTATATTGTTACCCACAAACTTAGGCCGACTGCTGGAGTAGCCCCCAAAGAAGCTAATGAAGAAGTTAGAAAATTTTTCTCTGGAGAAGTTTGCTTCTTTAATGGATATGAAGAAATTTATGCTAGATTTGTTCAAGAAATGTCCAATATTTCAGATGATGCTGAAAAAATGAGGACACACACTCGTTACGAGCATGAAGTTTTAGATATCTTGCTTAAAGTCGAAGAAAAACTAGCCAATTCATAATTATGTCTATTCAATTTTACAAACCTAACAGCAAGAATTCTGGATCTGCATTTACATTTTCTTTGTCTGAAGAAAAAAATAATGCCCCTTCATTTTATATCAGCTCTATAGCTCAGCATGGGTGGAACGATTCAAAGAAAACTGGATCTTTTTCTGGTAACGCTAAAAACCCAGAAAAAACGATTAATACTAAAATTAATCATAATGAAGCAGGAGAGTTCCTTAATGCTCTAAATAATAGAACTCAGTTTTCTTCTTTTCATTCATATGGAGAGAATACAACGACAATCAAGTTGACTCCTTGGGACAAGAACTCTAAAGTTTCTAGTTACAATTCTTCTAGTAAGTCTTTTGAGGAATCAGATGTTATTGTTCCCTGTTTTGGCTTTTCTTTATCTAAAAATAAGTCAGTAAACATAAAAATAGCGCTTGAACCTGGAGAACTTGAAGTACTAAAAAGACTATTGATTAAATACATTGATTCCTATATCGATTATCAAATTAATTCAAGTCGAAATTATCAATCAGACAATTCCCCTAAGGCAGAAATTACAGAAGAAGATCCTTTTTAATTTTGCGTAGTGAAAAGAAAGAAAAAAATAATCTTTCACAGTAATTACTCAAGAGTCCTTACTGGTTTCGGCAAGAATGCCAAAAATATACTAAGATATCTGGCCTCAACTGGCAAGTATGAAATAATTGAATTAAGCAATGGGGTTGCCAATGGACACCAAGCTTTACAAACTTTACCATGGAAAGCTATTGGTGGATTGCCAAGCTCTCAAGAAGAGTTAGACAGATTAACTTCTGACCCTAATCTTTCTAGGTCTGCTCAATATGGACATTTCCAGATTGATCAAGTAATAAAAACAGAAAAGCCTGATATATATTTAGGTGTTGAAGATATATGGGGACTTTCCCCTTTTATTCAAAAAGATTGGTGGAATAAAATAAATTCCATGGTATGGACTACTCTTGATAGCCTTCCTCTTTTGCCTGATGCTGTAAAATCTGCGAGTAAAATTAAGAATTATTATGTTTGGTCAAGCTTTGCCGAACAATCTTTTAAAGAAGATTATGGAATCAATCATGTAAAGACTCTTCATGGCGGGGTTGATGACACTAACTTTTTTAAGCTTGATTCTGTTAAGAGATCATCGCTTAGAGAGCGTTTTCAAATTGATGAAGATTCTTTTGTTATAGGATTTGTTTTTAGAAATCAATTGAGAAAAAGTGTTCCTAATTTGCTAGAAGGTTTTAGGATTTTTAAAAAAAATTATCCCCAAAGCAAAGCCAAGCTTTTGTTGCACACTAATTTTTCTGAAGGTTGGGATATTGTTTCTTTAATTAAAGAAAAACAAATTGATCCAAGAGATATTCTCTGCACTTATTATTGCCCTAATTGTTCTAATTATGAAATTAAGCCTTTCACTGGACAAGAGAAAGATTGCCCTATATGCGGATCTTCTAAATCTCAAAACACCGTAAACATAAGTCATGGTGTTAATGAAAAGCAGTTGAATGAGATATATAATTTAATGGATGTTTATTGCCATCCATTCACTAGTGGCGGACAGGAAATACCTATACAAGAAGCTAAGCTTACAGAACTTATAACTTTAGTTACTAATTACTCTTGCGGAATAGATTCTTGCAATAAAGACAGCGGGGGACTACCACTTGATTGGTCTGAGTACAGAGAACCTGGCACTCAATTTATTAAAGCCAGTACATCCCCTCAAAGTATTTTTAAAAATTTAAAAAAAGTCTTTAAGATGGATTTTAATCAACGCAAAATGATGGGGGAAAAATCAAGACAATATGTTATTGACAACTATTCTATTCCAGTTATCGGCAAAAAACTTGAAGAAATATTTGATTCCATGGATTATATTGAAGACTTTTCTTTTGACCTGGAGAAACGCGACCCAGAATATTCACCCAATAACAGTCAGGATGATTCTTCTTGGCTGATTGATATATATAAAAATATATTAAAAATTGATCTTGATCATTATGATGATGGACACAAGCACTGGATGAATCAAATCAGAAATGGAATGTCTAGATCTAATATATTGAATTATTTTAAATCAGTAGCTCATTCCGAGAATGCAAAAATTGAAAAAAAAGATGCTCAAATTGGCATAGAAGATATTTTTCCAAAAAACGAAAATAAGAAAGCTTTGTTTGTTTCTACTAATTCTATAGAAGATTTGCTATTAGTTTCATCCTTAATCAAAGATTTTAAGAATAAGTTTCATAATGTTGATGTTTATTTTTCTACAAAATTGACTCATCACTCGATCCTGTCTGGACATCCTTGTATATATCAAATGATTCCATACCAAAAAGAATTTTCTTCAGAGAAAACTATGCTTCAGTATTTTGATTATTATTATAATTTTGATTTGGTTCAAGCCCCATCTTCCAGTATTGAAAACAAATTAATTAATCTATCTTCTCAATGAACAAATTGGAAAAATTCTCTCTGTATTCTGCATTGAAGTTCGACGAAATTTCTGTAAACCCTTGTTTTTATCCAAATTTGCATGAAAATTATGTAAGCATTTCTTTTGATAATGAAAAATTTTACAAGTACTGGAATGAAGTTATTAGATTAATCCTACCCTATCTTGAGAAACAAGACATTAAGGTTCTATTAATAGGAAACTGTAAAGATTCTTTATATAACGTTGTAGATAAAAAAAATCTTTCTTTCAATCAAAACTCTTATTTAATATCTAAATCTTTATGTCACATTTCCGAGTACGATCATTTTACTTATGTATCAAATAGTTTTAATGTTCCAAGCTTTTGTCTTTTCCCCAAAGACTTTGGTCAGTTTTGTTGGCCCAAATACAAAGGTGATTACCTAGAATGCAACAATAACTACATTAATATCAGTACTTCAAATATTGCTTCTAAAATTTTAAACATCCTAGGGATTGATCACGAGTTAAACAAGCTAAATAACATTTATAGAGGAAACTTATCTAATCAAGATGTAATCGAAGTTATACCTGATTTTGATCCTGCTCCAAATTTTTTCCCTAGATCTAGTTTAAATATACGAGCTGATTTATCTTTTGATGAGAATAAAATTTTAAATTTTTGCAATCAAAGGGTCGCGAGTATTATTACGGACAAACCTTTTTCTAATGAATTTATTAATTTAGCAAGGCATGGAAATTTACGATTCTGTGTCAACATGAAAAACTCTTTAGATCAAGATTTTACATTTGTTGAAACATTAAAATACTATAATGTTCCATATGAATTGTATGTTGATAATGAAGATATATTAAAAGATGTTAGGCTAAAATACATTGACGAAACTATTTTTCACTACCCTAAAAAAACAAAAAAAGATATTGACAATTCTATTGAATTTTGCGATAATACTAAGATGTTTTCATCTAAACGTTTGTTTTCCAAAAACGGAGAGTTTTGCAGTAAGGCTCACTGGGTCATTGGTCAACAATCCTCAGGTGAACTAGAATCAATCATTGATGCTTCTGACTTGTGGGAAGATCAAGATTTTTTCTTTTTTTATAAAACATCTTAAATATTATGCAAGAAAATCAATTAAAATTAAATTTCCAGCGTGACGACAGGGGGCTAATAAAAGATTATAATTATAATTTTTCTGAAGATGGCTCTGTCAATTGGAGAGCGATGGTTAAAGATGAATTCTTATTCCCAAACAAGAGTTGGTTTGAACTAAGAAAGAAACCTATGCCTAAATCTATTGATGGATTAGAAGACCATCAGTTGTTAATTAAATTAGGAGGCATAAAAGAATTGGCAAAGCTTCGAGGTTTTAAAAGTGTAAAATATGACTTTATTAAGTGCGAAGACTTTCATGTTTCAGTTTTATGCTCTATAGAGTTTCTTCCTAATTATGAAACAAGTTTTGAATCTGTTTTATTCCAAGACGCGGCAAATGCTACATTAAATAATACCAGCAGTTTTGCCACTAAGTTTTTAGAGACAATTGCTTGTAATCGAGCTTTTGTGAGATGTGTTAGAAATTTTCTTAATATCCATATTGTCGGAGACGATGAAATTGATAAGTCAGGTTTATCTAATCCTTCATTATCAAATCCATCTTCATCACTAACGCCTCAAGGTTTCGTGAAATCCAGTGCGGAGGCATTCGGTCTTTCAAGTTTTGAAAATTTCCTAGATCAATTAAGGCAATGGCATAAAGACGGTATCTATATCATTGATCTTAAAGAATTTGATCCATCTTCTTGGTCTTCTTATGAAGATATACCCCCTAAAATAGCTAGGGAGATAATCAAACTTTTAAAAAATTAAAGTATGAATTTATTGCAGAAAACCAAAGTTTATTTGGTTGGACATATGCAGTATCTTAATGGAAGAAATTGGAGAAAAGAAGTTACTAAAGAGTTGAGCAAACTTAATATTTTATGCTTTAATCCATACGATAAACCTTTTGTGAAAGACGTTGATGAGAGTGAAAACTCTCGAACAGAAATGGACTTTTTATTAAAAAATAAAAAATATGATGTACTTTCAGAAAAACTAAAGACTATAAGATCTTATGATCTAAATTTAGTAGATAGAAGTGATTTTATTATTGCTCATTTAGTTCCAGAAGTCGCAAGTTGGGGTAGTGCAGAAGAAATTGTGACTGCTGTAAGGATGAAAAAACCAATTTTTATTAGCATCGAAGGCGGTAAAGTAAAAACCCCATTATGGATGTTTGGCATGATTCCTCATAAATATATATATAACTCAATAGAAGAGGTTATTAACATGATTAATTCTATAGATTCAGGAGATAAACCAATTGACTCCGACAGGTGGAGACTCTTAAAAAAAGAATATCGTTAATTTATAAATTTATTAATTGCCTCTATGTAATGTTTCTGATTAATAATAACTTGGTTTTGTATGCCAATGGTTTTTTCTGCTTCGTATACCATGTCTTTTAATTTTTCGTTTTCTTTATTTTTTTCATAACATATATAAATAAGCATGAAACATAAAAAAACTATAAAATGCAATAATCTTTCTTTGCCTATGTCCATATGCCTAATCTTTGCAATATAAAATTTATATTTTGATAGTTAATTCTATCTATGGTTATATCTCCATCTTTAGTTCTTATAGAAATTCTCCCGTTTTCAGATTTTGGTTGTATAAAATCCTCAACATAATCCCATGCCGCTTTATTTTTCAACCATTTATAGTAAAAATCTCTTTCTTCCCTTCTGCATTCTAAAACTATATTTTCTTGCAGAAAAGCTCGCGTGAATAGTGTAATTTCTCTAAAGAGACACACTTCACTAGGTGGAGCAGTTAATCTTGAATCAATTATTACCATCCAATATATATTACACATGAATTACAAACATGAAATAGATTTTTCCTCAGAAATCAAGAAAGCGTTTGCTGCCGAAGTTGGGAACGAAGAAGAAATTGGCGAAGAAGCTTGGGCCGAAGAAAAAACAAAGGGCAAGACTTTAAACAAACCTTTTCGTACACCAGGCGGACCAAAGAAGTTTTCGGTCTATGTGAAAAACGAAAAGGGTAATGTCGTTAAAGTTAATTTTGGAGACCCCAATATGGAAATCAAAAGAGACAGTCCTGAGCGCAGGAAATCTTTTCGCGCGAGACATAATTGTGAAAATCCAGGACCAAAAACAAAAGCCCGCTATTGGTCATGTAAAATGTGGAGCAAGAAAAGTGTTACTAAAGTCACAAAGGGTTCCGAAGAAACTTATGAAGATCTCTTAAATTATTTAGATGAATCTGATGCCGAATTAACTGAGCAGCAAAAAAAACTTCCCCCAGAAATGCAAAAGAAAATTTTAAAAAAACAGGGCAAAGATCCCAAGAAAGCAGAAGATAAAGATTCCAAAAAAGAAGAAGAACCTAAAGAGAAATCAGAGGCTGAAGGCAAAGGCCTTTGGCATAACATTAGAGAAAAGAAAAAAAGGGAAGGTAAAAACTATCGTCCAGCAAAACCTGGAGATAAAGATCGCCCAGATCCAGAAGCATATAAAAAAGCGCAAAAGAAAAAAAAACCTAAAGATGTGTGAAGTTATGCAATAACACTCCAGCAATCAAATGCTTTTTGAGGAGAGAATTTGTTTCTAATTCTGAAGATATACCCGATCATTTAAATTGTGTAATTTTCGGCGTCCATACAATCAAAAATCAAGCTATGACATTTGTAGCTATGATTGAAAATGGCGCGGTATATACAAAGTTACCCTTACATGCCTTTTGCTGGCTCAAGGAAGCTCCACAAAGAGATTTATCATTCTTAATGACTTATGATTCATTTAGCTATTCTAACAGTGTTATTGAATACGACTATCTCAAATATATGAATTGTAAGTTTTTTGATGAAAATAAAGAATTTCATCATGGTCAATATATGTTTACCTTAGAACCTTATGGCTCAGATCGAGCAGAAGACCCAAAGTTTTACAAACCATTTCATTTTATCAAATTAAACGAGGGCAATTTTGCCGCGCAACCAACAAATAAGATCATATGGGATGATCATATAGTAAATGATAGTGTAAAATTTATACCTAAACCCAATACAGAAATATATAATGTAGAATGAATAAAATAATTTACTATCATTACTTTTGTACAGATAAATCTTTCGATATACTTTCTAGAACATTAGATGAAATTATAAAGTCAGATTTGTATGAAAATATAAACAAATTACACATTAATATTATTGGGGCAAATATGCAAGAGCATAGGCATAATATTCAACAAACATTTGCAAGTAAATTGTCTAAAATAAATTTGCATCAATATCTTAATCAAGAATTGCGGGAGTATATAAGTTCATTCACTCCCATTGAGATTGAAAATAATCACAGACTTCTAATTGGTAAAACAGGGCTTGAGGCTGACACTCTTAAATTCATGCATGATCAAATTAATGCGTTAAAAAATCCTGCGAATATATTATATCTTCACGGAAAAGGCTCTGTGCATTCTGGCGCTCATATGTATTACAACAGCCGAGAGGATTGGAGATTAGCAATGTCTAACACTTTAATAACAAATTGGAGAAAGTGCCAAAAAGATTTGAATAACAAAAACCATACTGGTATAGATTTTCGTGGCAACCATTACAGCGGTAATTTTTGGTGGTCAACTTCCGATCATCTAAAAAGTCTGCCCTGTCCTATTAAGTATGTACAATTAAATAAATATTCAGATTGTAAATTAAAGCAGTCCCCATTCTACAGTGCTGAGTTTTGGTTGTTCTCCAATTGATAAACAATACAATTTAAAATATAAAATATAATGAGCAGAGTTAAATACATTAAAAAATTAATAAGTGTGCATGGAACTGCATGGATGGGTCACGGAGAATTTGCAATGAATTTGGTTGAAATTTTAAAACCAGATATTGTAGTTGATCTTGGAGTTGACTACGGATTTTCCACTTTTTGCTTTGCCCAACCAAAAATTGGAAAAGTTTATGGAGTCGATTGGTTTCAAGGTGATGAACACGCAAAATATAGAAACACGTATGAAATTGTTAAAAATTTACAATCGGACATGGAATCACACTATGACATAGATAATGTAGAAATTATAAAAAGTGATTTCACCGAACTATCTAAAACTTGGAATAAAAAAATAGATATTTTACACATTGACGGACTTCATACATACGATGCTGTAAAATCAGATTTCACAAACTGGATTGATCATTGTAACGAAGATGCTTTAATTTTATTTCACGACACAATTTCATTTCCAAAGGATGTAGGAAGATTTTTTGATGAGATCAAAGATGAATTTTATAATTTTAATTTTAAGCATTCTCATGGTCTTGGGGTTCTTACAAAGAATGAAAAAACATTTGATTTAATTGGTTCATTATTAAATAACCAAAAATAAAAAACATCAATGTAGAATGAAAATATTTTATGACCATGTTATTTCTAAGCAAGCTGATACAGACTTTAATTATACTCTTATTTCTGCTTGGGTTGATAGTGGCGAAGAGGATGAAGCCCTAGCTACGGGTTGGCTACCCACATATTTCTATACCAACGATTGCGAATTTGTGAACGAAAGTGAAGCAAATAATAAACAAATTTGGTGTCAATTAAGAAGCGCAAGAATCGAATGCGAAAAGTTCCGCGCAAAAAGTAAGCACTTAAAAGCATTAAAATTAAATAATTTTTCTTACAAATACATTACTATTGGCGATTTAAATATAAAATCAGATAGAGATCAAATAAAAGATAAACTTTATTCTATATATAACAACTATGTAACACACAAAAATTACAAAGATATATTAGATAAAGAAAATTTTCTTAAATATGTTGTTGATGATAGTAGTCATTTCATTTTGTTTTATCTAAACGATGAAATAATTGCCTGTACCGCAATGACTCAAGTTGGTCACTCTTTAGTTTCGGGTTTATTTTTTTGGGACTACTCTGAGCCACAATTATCTCTCGGCAATTTATCCAACCATTTAGAAGTCGAGCTTTGTAAACGCTTTAACTTCAAATACTTATACATCGGAGTGTATAGCGAAACACCCTCTCAATACAAATCTTACATTAAAGGAGTACAAGTTTGGACAGGAAGGAAATGGATGTCAAATAAACGACAATTAATTAATATCGCACAAAACGATTCTAATAGCAATACATTAGAAGATTTTGTGGATTATAATAAATTTCAAAAACTACTTGGGTTTTAAACATGATCATCTCTGAAAAACATAAATATATATTTTTGCGTTACCCGAAAACTGGCAGTTCTTCATTAATTGTTGGACTTGGTTTGACAGAAAAAGATTTATATCATGGACTTAGTCAAGGAGAATTTTTAAATTTTATTCACTCAAAAACAAATATTAATTATTGTCCCCATCATATACCAATGCATGAGCTAGGCAAGCTTTTCCCAGAAACATATAAAAACCTCGGTAACTACTTTAAATTCTGTTTTTCTCGCAATCCTTATTCACGTTTGGTCTCGGCATGGAGCTATGGTTTCAACTCAACTTCAAGGTTCAATGTAGGGTCTGTCTCTTTTAGGGAATTTGTAAAAAAACATCTTAGCGTGTGGCCTCCTATTTCAATGAATGTAATAGATTTTGCGAAAGGATGTGATTTAATATTTAAATACGAATCTCTTCAAAAAAGCTTTGATGAAATAAGCTTTTCGCTTGGACTTCCTTTTCAGAGCCTACCACATGTTAACAAAACCAACCACAAACACTACACCGAATACTACGATGATGAAACTCGCGAGATTGTCGCAGAAAAGTATGCACGAGACATTGAGTATTTTGGTTATGAATTTGGAGAATAATTTAGAAAATTGAATAATCTATAGTATAAAAAAATTTTAATAAACTATAGATATAGTTAAAAAAATGGAATTCGGTGTAATCCTAAGATAGACTTGAATTTACAAAAAGTAAATTTTTAATCAACAATTTTAATAAATTATTAATATGAAAATAGTACAAGTAGGCACTAATAATTCTTTAGATGATTGTCACAAATATGTTATAAATCACAAAGATGAAATTGAAAAGGTTTACCTTATAGAACCTTTATCCATGTGTAACCCACACATTAAAGAGGCATATAAAAACATAAAAAACTTTAAAATTTTTAATATAGCTATATCCCCTGTAGCGAATAAAAAAGTTATTAAGATGTTTGTTCCTACTAATATATCAAAAATCCAGCACTCTTCAATTAATAGGCAACATTTAACAGCACATAACCATGAAAGCATTTTTGAAATAGAAGTTGAATGTTTTACTTTAGATGAATTTTTTAAACTTAATAATATAACAGAATGTGATAGACTTTATATTGACGCTGAAGGTTCCGATTGTGAAATTTTATTAAACTTTAATTTAGATAAATTTGATATTAAGTATATTGAGTTTGAGCATTTACATGCCGACGGATATCCAAGAATCAACGAGCTAAAAGGTGAAGTATATAAACCTTGTGTAGAAAAATTAAAACAGTATGGTTATTCTGTAAAAAAGAAAGACCGTTTAAACACTATAGCTGAGAAATTATGAAACACTATGGGAAACTTGACTTTATTTTATCTTTTGTTACTATAAATAAAGTGTAAACTATATTTAGTTCTTTAAAATTTTATGGGGGTGTTCTGGATTTGACTGACGTTCGAATTCTTTCACTGCAAGTCGGAGATGTGTCAGGCTCCGATATCAAGACACACAAGCTATACATGCCGAAGGTTATTATAGCATAGAAGAGCTTCTTGAAGCTGCTCGTGAAGAGTACGACAATCTCGTACAATTCGAGCAAGCTGAAGAGCTTGAGATGGTAGCTTGAAAGCTGCCCCCTCGCAACTTTTGACGCAGATATTAAGATTGCGGGGTCACTAATCTGCCAAAACAGATAAAAATTTATCCATATCATAAACTGTAAATAATTGAAATGGCTAGTTGGATGTTGATATCTTAACTATAAAAAAAATCAACTAAACTTGTAGATGTGATCGTTGCAGGCGATCAGGACGCGGGTTCAACTCCCGCCACCTCCACCATTTTATGAAAATTTATACATATCACCAATTCACTAACTTCAAAAACATAAATTATATTGAAAAGGCTACGTCTTTTTTAAAGCTTTGGCAAAAAAATTGGAGCAATTTAGGGTTTGAACCAATTATCTTAAATAAAGCCATGATTCAAGACAAGCCTCTTTATAAAAAGTACTGTGATTTTGTGAAATACATCCACTTTCATGCTTCTGGACAAAAAGTAGAAGAACATAGCTATCACATGGCAACACACTTGGAGCATTTAGCTTTTGCATATTTTTGCAAGGATTTTTCTCTTTTTTCTGATTGTGATATTTTTAATATTTCTCTTTCTCCTTCTGACATTACATCAAATCCATCATCTTTAACATGGTTTCATAGAGCCTGCCCTTGCTTTATGTCTGGAAATGCAGTCAATTTCTTTTCCTACATAGATTATCTTTTTGAAAACAAAGAAGATATTATCAAACATTGTCACCGAGTTTCTCTAATAAAAGATCCAGTTCATGGCTTCAGGAAATTTTTTACAGATCAAGATTTTCTTATGGCTATTTTTAAAAAAGGACTGGATGATAGAATATTTTATAAATTTAATAATACTTATGTAGGAGAACCAAATTTGCCTAAAGAGCCTTATAATATACATATACCCTCTTTAGTTTTTGAAAGCAAGCTGGTTCACTTGTCTCACAAATTCTGTCATGACTCAAGTGATGAACATACTTTAACAACTTATGATCGCAGGATTCAATTTGCAAAAATTTACAACAAGCTATCTTTGCACAAAAAAGCCCCCGAAGGGGCTTGATTATAATATCTTTATTTTTTTAGGCTTTTCTGGCTCTTTTTTGGGTACTATTACTAATAATATACCATCTTTAAAGTCAGCTTTAATATTTTTTGTTTTAAAATTTTCTCCAAGCTGAAATGATCTTTTAAAACTTGATCTTTTAAGCTCTCTTCTGATGTATTTTTTTTCCCTATCTTCTTGCTGGCTTCTTTTTGATCCAGTAATAGACAAGATATTATCTTCTAAGTCAACAGATACATCTTCTTTTGATAGCCCTGGGATTTCTGCTTCAATCGTTATTTTATCTTCGTGATCGATTACATCTACTTTTGGGTAGCTGTTATTTCCAAAAAAACTAATCCCAAACTCTTCGGAAAAAGAAGGTATTGTTTTTTGTATGATGCTATCGAAAATAGAATCAAACGGTGTTAAAAATTCTTCTCTAGTAATTAAGTTTCCACTAGGAAGATTGCTTCTTATGTGTAATTTTGTCATTGTATTTATATTTTTTTTAGTTGCATGCGACATTTTGTCTACATCAAAGCCTCGTTTTGAGCACTTCAATATTATTGTTGCATTAATTCTGCCAAAAATTAGAAGTTGTGTGAAAAATATATATTATATATACTCCAGTTAACTAAAATTTTTTTTAAAACAAAATCATCTACTAGTTCGATTCCCTCACTTGCTCCAATGATAACTTTTGCTATATCTACATATAATAATTATTTTCATTTAAAAGGGATAATGCAAGACTTGGTCATGCAAAAAGATTTGGATTTCAATGTATTTGTTCATGACAACACTCCTGCTAATTTAATTCAGGATGATAATTTTATTTATTTAGAAGACGTGAAAAATATTATTTCCAACTTTCCGAATTTCTTCTACCTTCATTCTGAATGCAACGGATTATCTGATTCAAGAAATATATGTGTTGATTATTGCAAAACCGAATATATTCATTTTCTGGATGATGATGTCTCTATTTATGGAGATTTCTCAATAAAGGTCAAAGAAGCCATCAAAAATATGAATAACCCAGATGCCATTGGGGGCAAGGCTTTGCCAGATTGGTCTTTTGTTTCGAAGCCAGATTGGTTTTTTGAAGAGCTTTATCCAATGTTATCTATCTTGGATTTTGGCAATGCTATTTTAGATTACAAAACTCAAGCTAGGTGGCTGGTTGGAGCAAATCTATTGATCAAAAAGGCTAAAATATTAGAATTTGGCGGCTTTGATTTATCCTTGGGCAGAAAAGGTGATAATCTCGGCCTACTTAGTTCAGAAGAGAACGATTTATTAAATAAAATTTATGATTCTGGTGGTAAAATATTTTACAACCCGTGTTTTTCGGTAAAACATTATTTAAAAAAACATCAAGTTACAAAATCTTGGTTGATAAAAAGGGTTGCATGGCAGGCTGTCTCAGACATCATGACCAATGAAAATTGGATTTTAGAAGCTGAGAATCAGACTCAGAGAATACAATCTGTCTGTTCTCAAATTTTTCACAAAGATAGTTCTGATTTTTATGGATTAATTCAAAACATACAGTTATTAACTCATAAAATTTTACTAGGAAAGGTGCTAGATGAATAATTTGATCTATTGTCTTAGACACAACTGTCTTATCAACAATCAAATCAAGCCTACATTTTCTGGTCTTGGTGATATTATCCGTGGCATTAGTCAAGCATATATGATATGCAAATATAACGATATTAATTTTTTTATTTGTGCCAGCGGACATTCTCTAGAGCCATTTATAAATATAAATGAAGAACTTGTTTATCAGGGCAATTTCCCAGAACACATTCCTTATATAGATGGAAATAATCATCAACTCCAAAAATTCTTAACATTAAATTCTTCAAATGATAGTGTTTTTGTTATGAGCAATGGTGACTCGGAATTAGATTCTTTTTCTCCACCCGAACCGTTAATTAATTTTTTAAAACAAATATTTCTTGAAAATTTTTCTATACAAGACACTCTTTTTAATAAAAAACCTAAAATCCATAAGGCACTGCATTTTAGATTGGGAGATCAATCCTTAGTTTCATCAAATTTTTTATTAAATTATTACCGTAATCACATGCCCCCAAGTTTTTCATTTGAAAATTGGTCTAATTCGCTAAAACATGATTATGTTTTTGATTTTTTATTAAATTATTTCGAGGGCAAAATTAAGGAAGCTGACTTTGTTTCTTGCGACAATATATTTTTTTTAAATTTTATTAAAAATAAATTTCCCCATATTTTATTTAATGAAAATAAATGTCATACAGGTTTAATAAATCAAGAGGAATCATTAACCGACACACTGTCTGACTTCTATTGTTTATCTTATTCTCGCGACATAACATCGGTCTCTCATTTTCCTTTTGGCAAAAGAAAATCAGCATTCTCAACATGGGCGGGGTTTTTGGGAAATGCCGATTCTATTAATTATTTCTCTTTTGATCCTGAAAATTTAGAATGTTTAAGGTTATAATATATTATATACATGAATTTTTATATAAACAATAAATTAAAAGATTTTACTCACAACAAGTATGAGTTTCCAGAAGTTTTAATTGCTAGAGAATTTGTGCATCAAAACGATTGTGTACTTGAATTAGGGGGTGGCATAGGTCGAACAGCAGTTGAAATTAATAAAAAATTATTGATCCCTAAAAATCATGTTGTTGTTGAACCCAATAATTCTGCATTTTTAGATTTAACAAAAAATAAAGACATTCATAAATCTGAGTTTAATATTGTGCATGGTTCTATTAATGATTTGCCACAATTATTACACGTTCCTCAGCCCGATCATCCACTTGGATTTACGGGTGGATATACTTCGATTGGTTCTTCCAGTAATCCTGATTTAACAATAAAACCTTATTCACTACAACATGTTAGATCTTTGGTTGATACTGATTTTACTGTACTTTTCGCTGACTGCGAGGGGTGCTTAAACTTTTTTTGTAGACAAAAAAGAGCGATTGATTTTTTGTCAAAGCTAAGATTAGTTTTTTTTGAAAAAGATAATGAAAAAATTTGTAATTATCATAAATTTGAATTTTTATTAAATGATCTAAAGTTTAGCCGTATTCGATCTGGATTTCATAATATATATGTAAATAAATCTTTTAAATTATGATTCGTTTGGTGACAAGATGCTTCCATGAAGCTCAGTATCTTGATTATTTTATCGATCATTACCTAAATTTAGGAGTTGATGAAATATATATAATCAATATTTGCAATAGTGAATTAAATCAATTTAAGAAAAATAGTTGCGTCAATATAATAGATGCAATTTCTGGAAATAATGGAGATCAGGCATTGCAAGATTTCTTCGAGCGGTTTTTAAAAAAATTTAACTCTGATTCTGATTTTATTTTAAATATCGACTGTGATGAATTCTTGCTCTTAAACAAACAGTATTCAAGTCTTAAAGATTTTATAGACCGAAACCAAGCTGATGTTTACTTTTTTAATTGGATTAATGCTCATAATATATCAAATTATCCAGATTGTTTGGATGTAAAATTAGATTTAAATTCTGGCTTAAATTTTTTTAGATCTAATCATATCAAAACTATGATAAGGAGATCTATATGTATTAGGAATTTAGGCTCTCACTTTTTTTATTTCAAAGACTCTTCTTCGGTCTGGTCTAATGGAATTAAATATAAGAATATTAGCTTAGATGAATATAATTCTGTTCATTTTTGCAATGTTCCACTAACAACACCTTCTTATACAGAATCTGCTCTTCTTCACTTGCATTGCAGATCTATAGAAAATTATTTAATAAAAACTTTTACCACAGTGTTTTCGGACAAAAAACCTAATTTTACACCCAACCAAATAATTGAAAACTTAAAATCAGATTTTGATAAAGTATCGGATTGTTGTAGATTCTTAAAATCTAACATAGGGTCATCCTGGCAACTTTTATTTACACACGAAGCTTCAGAAAATTTCATTAATAAATCCGAATTGATTGATTTAAATTTTCCAATTAATAAAAGTTTATTTTGCGATGCTAAATTAAATGATGAAATAATTTGCAAAATCTTAAATGCAAATAAAATTAATTTATCAATTTCTGAATTTAGGGATATTTGCAATAAGCTTAGTGATTTAATTCGTAAATTTAAATCTTGATAATCGCATGCATATAATATATACTATATAATATACGTTTCATGAATGCAATATCTTTATTTTCAAATGTTGGTTTTGGAGAATTTTATCTAAAAAATTTAGGAGTCAATGTAGTACTGGCAAATGAGCTGATTGAATCAAGGTGTGAATTATATAATAAATTTTATCCAGAATGTGATTGTATTCATGGTGATATATCTTCCATTGAAATAAGAAATCAAATAATTCAAAAATCATTAAGTCAAGACGAGGGAGTCGATTTAGTCATAGCTACTCCCCCTTGTCAAGGCATGAGTGGAGCAAATGCTTTAAAAAAACCAGATGATATTAGAAATAAACTTATAGTTTATGCTTTAGATGTATTTCATTCGATTGGGGCAAAATATATGTTAATTGAAAATGTCCCCCAAATGCCTGATACATTTATAAATTATAACAACTCTGTTGTTAAAATTTCTGAATTCATAAATTTAAATATCCCCAAGGGCATGAAAGCTAAATTTCTAGTGCTTGACTCAAAAAATTTTGGCACACCTCAGTCTAGAAAACGTTCTATTTGCTTAATTTCTCCAAACGGGAAGTGGGAACATCCTTCAGCCATGCGTCAGACTTACACCCTTCGAGATGCGATAGGACACCTACCTTCTTTAAATAATGGAGAGCATTCTGATATACCTTGGCATTTTGCACCTAATCATAACCCTAATCATGTCAAATGGATGTCATCTACACCTGAGGGTGATACTGCTTTCAATAATTTGATTGATTATCCCCAAAAAGATGGTAGAAGAATAAAAGGATTTATGACTACATACAAACGAATGTATTGGGACAAACCTGCACCTACTGTAACAATGACAAATGGCTCAATATCCAGCCAAAATAATGTGCATCCAACTGACCCAAGAGTTCTGTCAATAAGGGAATTGCTTTGTGTATGCGGCCTTCCTGAGAACTGCTTAGATCGTTTTGCTCATTCAGGCTCAAACGGGGGCTTCAGATATGATTATCAACCTAATTTTATTAGAAAAGTTATTGGTGAAATTTTTCTACCCAAGTTGTGTTCTGCGATAATATCTCAATTGTAATAATATTAAATATACTTGACATTTTGTAAATTTTGGGTTAAGATTATTTCATAATAATAAAACAATATATAAAATATGAATATAAAATCTTGTCAAATAGTTTTTGCATCAGACTACGAAGAATTCTTTTATAAAGAAAATGACATTGTTGTTTCTGCAGGTCAGCCCGTTGGGGTTGAATTGGAATTAGAAGATGAATATAAATTCGTTTTATTTGATGACATTTATTGGATGGATGAAGAAGAAGAAAAAATTGGCTGAAAAACTCTTTGAGTATCGCATCAAATATAATGCAGGATCATATCATTCAGTTATGGATAGTTATCATTACTTTATGGCAAAAAACTCTAAAGAAGCTTTAGATTCGCACGAATCGATGTTAAAGAAAAAGGGTCTTATTGTTCAAAATATATATATAGAAAAATTTAATCCTTATTCAGGAAAGTGGAGTGAAAGACAAAACTTATAAAGGTCCACCTTTTTTCTTTGATTTGGAGGTTGCAAAAATTCAAAATTCATTACTTTCTTTTATATTATCTATAATTCATAATTATGAAGATGCTAAAGATGTATTACAAGAAACAAACCTAATTCTTTGCGAAAAACAAGACTTATTTGATCCAAATAAAGCGGAACTTAAAACATGGGCATTTAAAATTGCTAGATATCAAGTAATGGGCTTTCTCACCAAAAAGAAAAGAAATAAAATTTTTTTTGATAGCGAATTGATTCAAGATATTATGGATGAATCTATCACTTATGAGCCTCATAAGCACGAAAAAGAAGCTTTGGATATATCTTACCAAAATTTGCCAGAACACATGAAGGAAATAGCTAATTTAAGATTTAAAAAAAATTACTCTATGAAGAAGATATCAAAAACGCTAAATAAACCTATTGGATCTATAACTGCTACATTATTTAGGATTAGGCAAAATTTGTTAAAATCAACAAAAACAAAAATTAATTATTATGAAGTATATGGAGAATTTAAAAATGAATAGTATGCAAGCAATGATAGAATATTTATTGAATAAATATTTACCTTACATAGTTTTATTAACCTGCTTATATTTTTCAATAGGTATATATAATATATATTTTTATATTATAATAGGTGTTGTGATTTTCATTGATCGATTCTCTCATGCCATTGGCAGATCAATGGGGATATACGATAGCAACCCCGAATTCAAAAAAAAGGTCGATGACTCATTGGAAGATTGATATGCCTAAAAAACAAAATTCTCAATTTAAATATAGAAAAAAGAAATTCTCTTTCGATCAGTATTGGAAAATAGATTATACCGAGCATGACTCCGAGGGTAATGAGTTAGATTTTCGTGTTGTTATTAAAGCTAGATCTGCTGACTTAGCAAAAAAAATTTTAACTAAAAAAGTTAAAGAAGATAACCCCTCTCACAAAATCAAGGCATTACAAATATTTATGTTAACTCATGATACAGCCATGCATGACTTGAGATTGAATATTAAAGACTGGCAATGCATCAGAGATGCATCTTTCCCTAATTTCGCCAACCATTTATTTAAATATAATAAAACTAGACCTAAAGGTTATAATAACCGCTTTAACAAAGGCACTCCACCCAAGAAGGGAGTGGGTTTTCAAAAGGGTAACAAGATTCGACCCATTCATACAGCTAAAAAAGAAGAAAAACCTTATATGTTATGGCGAGGCAAATGGATAGAATGGCCCAAAGAAGAGCGTGAAGGCATGAAAGAGAAAATTCAGCTACATTTATCGCTCAACGGCAATAATCGAACTAGAGCAGCTAAATCAATGGGCATGCCAATTAGATCTTTGTATAAATTGATGGAAGAAAAATTTGTTGAAGTTGATTGGCAAAAAGAATTCCCCCCACCCCCACCTAGCATAGCTCATGCTTTAGCCAACAATGAAAGAAGGATTGCTGGAATTAAGAGTGCTTGGCAAAAAAAATCAGAAGCTCGCATAGCCAGACTCGCGCCTCAAGCTGTAAAGATGAGGTCAGAGGGAGCAACTTTTCATATGATACGCGAAAAATTAAAATGCAATTACCAAACTGTTAAAAAATGTCTTAATTATGGAAAATAAAGATCAGAATATAAAATGGTTGTCTGAATATCAAGACGACATGATTAAAATCGTAAGTAAACACAGGAGACCTCACCATAAGTTAACTGTAGAGGAAATTATTTCTGAAATTAACAACTATTGTATAAACAAATTATTTGACAAAGTGTTTGACAATGAAACAGAATTTAGAAAATTTACCCATATGACTTGTCGAAATTTTATTAAATGGACTGCTAGTGGGGGTTTCGCTTATGGAGATAAAAAATATCTCGAAAGAAAAGATGATTCTCTAGTCAAAAGTGACGAGGGCGATAAAACTATTTTTGATTACATGTGTCAAACTATAGGTGCCGAAGATCCTAGTTTCGCAAAATTAAATCATTCAGAAAAATACAATAATATCATTAAATGGTTATTGGATTATAGTGACATATTAACTCCTCGCCAAAAAAATATTTTCCCATTTGTCCTACAAGGTAAGACTCTTGATGAGCTTGGTAATGCGTTAGGAGTTACTCACCAAGCTATCTCTCATTCTATTATGGATATATATGATAGAATCAAATCTTATATCAAAATAGATATAAATGCAGATTGCGATAAAGAATTTTTGGCTAAAGGCAATAGAGCTATAAATTATTTATTTGGAGGAGGCAGGGAAAAATCTAGATCAAAATAACCTATGATATGGCATAAATATAAAATACTATTTTTACATTACGGAAAATGTGGCGGCACCTCTATGCGTTTAGCCATCAAATGGGGGGTTCTTAAAAAACATGGCTACAAACCAGAAGACCCTGGGTTTCACAGAAGTTTTTCTGATATGGAAAACGAAATCTCCTCTATGAATTTAAACATTAATGATTATTTTAAATTTGCCGTATTACGAAACCCCTGGGATAGGTTGGTTTCATGGTATTATCATTGCATAAAGCACAAAAAACCATACAAAGATTTTGAAGATTTTTTTTATAATGAGCCTAGGCTTAAATATAAAGATTGGGAGAAGCTCGATTTTCATATAAAGCTAGAAGAAATGCAAGAAGGTTATAAGGAATTATTAAATTATATTGATTTGCCAAAGGTAAATATGCCTCATTTTGATCATCACGGCACTAGAAAAACGTCAGATTATCGGCCCTTTTTTAATTCTGAAATGATTGATATAGTTCATGAAGAAAATAAAGATGTAATTAATCATTTTGGGTACAATTTTTAATTAAAATGAAAAGAACTGTTATTTGTTATTATGAGCCTATAGATAATTTAAGATTGTCTGAAGACAGTCTGGTTCTTGTTGATATATGGAAAAAAAATTGGAAATCCAAAGGTTGGAATCCAATCGTTTTGTCAAAAAAAGACGCTATCTCCAATTCAAAATTGAAAAATATAAAAATTGAAGATTTCAATAGCCCTTTTTACAAATTTTCTCCAAATTATCCTAGATATTTAATGCATTGTTATTTAAGGTGGTATGCCTATACCAATTTTGTTCTAGAAAACAAAGAGGATTGCTTATGGTGTGATTACGATGTATTCAACCAATCTTTCAATTTTAAAAAGGCGGATTCTGTAATTAAAAACCAAGCATGTATTTTGGCTAACTCAGGATCTTGTGGTTATATGACAAAACAATCTTCCGAAACACTCCTTGATTTTTTTGAAGATTTTTTTAATAGCAAAGATTTCGAATCTACATCTAAGAAATTTTCTGAATTTTATAACATAAACTTACAAAACAAGGAGGATAAAAAATTAAATGACATGTTTTTAATTGAATTTTTGTGTCATCATTTAAAAGTGTTTTCGCGTATACCTATCACCTTTGAATTTAGATCTGAAAATATAAATTTTGCTAAAATAAAAAAGTCATATAATCTTTTTCACATTCATGGAGGAGTTAATAACATGAATAATAATTTCCTTGAAGATTTTGGCAAAAAATCAAAAAGATCAGATATATACAAATATATTATATTTAATAAATTAAAAAACCCATCAATTTAATTTATGACAATTTCTGAAAAAATAAATTTATTTGAACAAATAAGATTACTCAAATGTAATAAGCACTATCGAATTGGAGATTTAATTTATGCCCGAGGGATGCGATGGAAAAATGATCGAAAAATAATTTTATCTGACCCCAAATATCAAGATTCTATTTTGTTTAAATATTTAAAAACAATTGATATCAATCGTCCTGAAGAAATAAATTGGGAGTCTTTGGCTTCGATTTCAAAAAAATTTTATAAACCTGCCAAAAACAATCTTTGTGTTAATATTAGATGTGGGGATATTGCTACAGATAATGAGTTTCATCAAGATTGTTTTATTTTCAATAGAGATAGGTTGATGCATTCAATAGACAACTTTTTAGACAGCCAAACTTCCTCGATAACCATAGTTGCTGCAATGCATTACGGATCGAATGATTTATTAGACAATAGATACTCATACACAGATCACAACTATTCTGTCAATCAAGATATTATAAATAATATTTTATATTCAATTAAACAGGAATTCAAATTACCAATCAATATTTTTCAAACTTCTTCTGATGACATAAAGTTCATTGACGAGTCATTTTTAGAATTAGTTTTTTCTTATAAATGTATATTGGATAATGGGGGTTTTGGAGAATGTGTTTACCATGTGCGCAATAATCTTTAATTTTTTATGTATATAATATTAGGCAAAAATGGCTATATAGCAGAAGCTATAATAAAAGAATTAATGTCTCGCGATTTACCTTATATCGCCCTTAGTCGCACAGATGTAGACTATACAAATATGAAAGTTTTTGATAATTGGCTGTCAAATACTGTATACAAAAAAACAGTCAAACACTATAATGTTTCCATCATTAATTGCGCGGGATATATTGGCAAACCAAATGTGGATGCTTGCGAGCTAAACAAATCGGATGCAGTTGAAGGTAATGTAGTTTTACCCGCGTTTTTTTCTCAACTTTGTGCAAATAAAGGGTATTTATATACTCATATTTCTTCGGGCTGTATTTATACTGGATATGAAAAACAATTTTCAGAAGAAGATGTTTCTAATTTTGATTTTCAAAATGGTAGTTTTTATAGTGGAACCAAAGCTCTCGCAGAAAAAATTATCAAGCAAAATGCTCCAGATAGTTATATTTTTAGACTGCGCATACCATTTGATGAATTCGAATCTCCACGCAATTATTTAACTAAATTATTAACTTACGATAAATTATTAGATGCGCGTAATTCTCTTTCTCATCGCGCTGATTTTGCAAAATATACTATTGATTTAATCGAGCAAAACGTCCCATTTGGGATTTACAATGTAACAAATAAAGGTAGTATTACTACTAAAGAAGTAGTTGATTTAATGCGAGAACATTTAAAGCCAAATAAAGAATTTAAATTTTTCAGCAATTTAGATAATTTTATGCAAGAAGTTGTTGCTCCTCGCTCAAATTGCACTCTTGATACATCGAAAATCGAAAAATATATTCCGATTAGAACAGTAGAGGAAGCATTAAAGGATGCATTATCTAAATATCTAATAAGACGACATTTATAATGAACTCAAATATATACATAATATATTATATTATACATTCAGCTTTTGATTTTCATGCGAAATCTTTTATTAAAGCTTCAAATAAAGATCATGCTGGAGAAGTTTTTTTAAAAAAAATTAAAAAAGATTTAAAAAAAATATCCATATCCAATATAAGAATATATCATTTAAATAAAAATAAGTATAAGGGAAGGGTTTTAAGCGATAAAGAGTGGGAGTTGATATTGGAAAAAAGTTATCCGAACACAAAACATAAATTGTATAAAATATCAAAAGATTCTTGGTTTGCCCCAAATAAATCAGATAACAGAGACAGTCAAGGAAGATTTTCAACCAACAACACTCCTTGGAACAAAGGGTTACGCATTAGTTTCGAGAAAAGAAATGAGAATGGAAAATTTTGCCCTGCAAGAAATAAACTCGGTCAATTTCAAAGCGGGATTAAGTATCAAATTATAGGATCAAACAATATGATATAGTGTAAATCATATTGATGAAAATTACTAAAATCTTACAAAATTTAAATTTTAAGACAGTATTTAATGAAATTTACAAAAATCATTTAAAAGGCAATTTTGTAAAATCAGAAATTGATGATATTTCAGTAAAATGTCTTGATATATATAATAAAATCACATCATTTAAAATCAAAGAATCCAAATCTAATTATTTTTTATTGCTAGAAAATTGCGAGCATGGAATTCATTGCTTCTATATTTATAACCCTTCAGAAAACATTAAGTATTTTGCTTTCGAAGAAAATTTAGAAAACTTATGTAATCTTGATATAATAAATCAAGCAGATAAAGAAGAAATTTTTCTAGCATCATCTTTTATATTTAATATTTTAAAATCAATGATTTAAATGAACCAAACTTTCCAGACAAAAAAAAGAAAAAATTTAAATAATAAAAAGCGAAAGGAAGATATCTTAAAATTAAGATCAGAAGGTAAAAGCTACAAAGAAATTCAATCAATATTAAATTGTTCTAAATCAACAATTAGTTACCATTGTGGAGATGGTTCAGAAAAAGAAAGAGTTCGGTCTCAAACTAAAAACAGAAAATCAATTTTCAGAAAAATTTCTGCATTTAGAAATAGAACTTCCAAAGAAGAATTTGACAACCAATCTTTTAGAGGAAAAGTCAAGACTTTTAAAAGAAGTAATAAGCATAAAACGCATGGACTTGTAAATAACATTTCCTCTAATTATTCCTATCAAGATGTGTTGAATAAAATAGGAGATAATCCTGTCTGTTATTTAACTGGAGAAAAAATAGATTTAAATAAACCTGAAACATATAACCTCGATCATATCATTCCTACATCCAAAGGGGGAACAAATGATCTAAGCAATTTAGGTATATGCATAAAATCGGCAAATACGGCAAAAGGTGATTTGAGCTTAGATGAACTCTATAAATTATGTGAAAAAATAATTCAATATAAAAAAATCAATGAAAACAAAACAAAAAATACAAAAAACTAAAACTACAATTAGATCACAAATTCTATCAACAATAGAATCCTTCAAGAATGAAAATAACTTAGAATTCGATTGCAAACAATTACTAGATTCAATTATTGAATACACCGAAAAACAAAAAGTTTTTATTGATATTGGTTCTGGCAATTTTAATGGACTTAAAAAATATGTTAATGATTTTGGTATTGATAATTCATGGGATGTTCGTTGTTATGAATTAGATGAATCTGTATTTTTTGCATCATATCCCATTACGAACACATTGCCAAAATTCAAAAACTTTACATACGAGAATTTAGGGGTTTCGGCTCAAAGTGGATTTAATGAAGCAAAATTAGTTAAAATGGTTCAAAGATCAAAAGGTTCTCATTTCGAAACCAAACCATTTGGTTCTTCCACTATAGCAAATATTGATCATTGGGGAAACTTTCATAGCGTAAAGTATGATACTAAAAATGTTAAATGTATAGGTATACATAATTTGTTGGTTGATGTCTTTAAAGATTATTTTAATCCTTATATTGTTATGAAAATTGATGTGCAGGGGGATGAAAAAAAATTACTTAATGCATTGTTGTCTTCACCTTTGTACAAAAAAATTAACAAAATTTTTATAAAATGGAATCCCAATCTTTATTTAAATCAAGAAGATTACTTAGAAGATAAAAAACATATCCTCAAGCAAATGAGGATTAATAATAGAAATTTAGAAATCAAAAATCATATTTTATAAAAATACTTTTTTGGGCAACTTTTGTACCACATTTTTTGCATTCCCCCTAAATAAACAAGCCCAAAGTCCTACATTTCCTGAATTGCAAATAATATATTTACTTTCGGCAATAATCATCATAATGGCTAAGAAATTCTTTGCGTATTTGTAATTCTTAATTCTTGAATCCTCTGCTGTCCCAAAAAATGTGTTAACAGAGTGAGTTTTATCATCAAATGATCTGATGTATTCTCCTGCTGTTTTATAATTTATTTCTTTTGAAATAAAGGATTTTGCATATGCTAAAAAGCTGGAATCATCTGTTTGAATAAAGAAGTCTAAATCCTCCTCTTTTTTATTTATTTTTTTTATTTCTTTCAAATACCAAGACTTTTTCGTTTCCGCCATCTCGGTTATTTTGTCATTGCCTCGATATAAAACAGAACAAGTGTTTTCAGGATTAATTTTAAACTTATCTTCTATTTCTTTTTTGATTTTTCTAATCTCTTCGCTTGGGTTAAAAAATGTTTTTATTAAAAAGTTTATTTTCTCAAATTCAATTTTTTCAAACTTCTTGAATTCAGATATATTTTTCGTAACCTTGTTTTTGATTTTCCCCACTTTGGCTTTACTAACTTTCGGCTCATCAAAGAAATCAAAAAATATATCTTCTTTTTCTTTTTTTATTGTTTTGAAATTTCTAAAACTAAAAGAGTTATCTACAAATAATGGGATTTCTCCAGTCATCCTATTGTAATTAAATATTAGCTCAAGTAAGCTACCACAACACGAAAAAAACCCACTACCTAAGGAGTTTGCGACTGTTCTATGCATATATTTTTGATTCATACTTATGATAAGTTCTTTTAAAAAAAAATCAATAGAAATAAAAAAACTTGACTTTATTTTATAATTCATTTATAATACTTCGAAATTAACAATTATATAAATAATATGGATAATACACATAGCACAGAAAATAAATCAACATCTGAATGGCGTAAGCGTGAACTTGGCGCTCTTTGGAGAAAAGAGGGTAAGACTCAACAGTTTTATTCAGGATTAATCAAACTAAATAAAGGCTCTGACGAAGAGAAGGAATTAAATGTCGTTGTTTTCTTAAACAAAATGAAATCTAATGATAAAGCTCCCGATCTTATCATTTATGAATCTTCCGACAACAATAGCGGTTCATTCATAGATCACGACCAAATCCCCGACACATTCTTATCTTAATTTTTTTAAAAATTTATTTTTTTTTAAAAAAACTTGACTAATGGTTATTTTTGTGGCATAATAATTATTATGAAAAACAGAAATATTACTTTAAATAAAGATGGAACTCCAAGAAAATCTGGAAGTGGAAGGAGAAAAGGAGCTAATTCTTTCGTCAAAGTATCTTTTGATCAACTCAAAGAATACATAGGCGAAAAAACCCCCATAACTGTCAGTAGGGTTTGGTTAGAAAATTTAGGTTTTTCTTTAGAGCCTTCTCAAAATACTCCTAAAATTGATTTGACATCAGATGAAAAATCTGATAATGTCTTATATACAGTTAACACATTTGAAGATTAAAATTAGGAGTATAAATTATGAAGAAAGATATATTTGGACATCTTGTGGGTCAAGAAAACGTTAAGAAAAAGTTGGGTTTTTATCTAAATGCTTTTCATGTGACAGGAGTCAGCCCCTTCTTAGGATTCTTTGGGGCTAAAGGTTTAGGTAAAACTGAGTTTGCCAATGCTTATGCTAGAAATCTTGTCAATCAAAACGGAAGCAAAAGACCATTGCTTGAATTAAATTGTTCTACAATAAAAAATAATGATAATTTCTTTGAGCAAATTTTCATCCCTCTTGTCTTAGACAATGAAATAACAATCTTATTTGACGAAGCTCATGAGTTGCCAAGAGATTTGACTATGGCTTTATTATCTATATTAGATACTAGAGCATCTCATTTAAGAGAGTTTACATGGAAAGAAACTAGATTTCCGTTCAATTTCAAAAAGCAATCTTTTTTATTTGCAACAACAGAGAGCGATAAACTCTTTCCGCCCCTCAAAGATAGATTAACATCTGTTGATTTTGATCCTTATACAGAGGATCAATTAGGTGAAATAATGTCTAGGTTTATTGATTGTCCTGTTGACAAAGATGTCTTAAGTCAAATTAGTTCAATCGTTCGTGGCAATGCTCGTAATGCTATAATGAGGGCAAAGGATTTGAATTTGTATATAGCGTCTAATAAAATTAAAATATTGAAAATGTCTCACTATCATGATTTTTGTGATATTTTAGGCATACTTCCCTTTGGATTAACTTGTACAGAAAAACAAATTTTATCCATTTTGGAAGAAAGTGGCGCTTGTACATTGTCTATGCTCGCAGCTAAAACAGGCTTAAGTACAACTTCATTAAGGTCTGACCACGAAAAATATCTCATAAGAAAAAATTTAATGGAAATAGATGTCAAGAGAAAATTAACTCCTCTTGGTAAAAGCACTGTAAAATCTTTTGTTTAATTTATGTTTACACATCAGTACGATAAAAGAAGCGCGGCAAATATAGGTTCTAGGGCAGAAAGAATTTTCATTTCTTTAGCTGTCAAAAATGGCTTTGAAGTTTCCCCCTCTAAAGTTTCTGAAAATAAAATAAATCACATAGATTTTTTTCTTAAAAAAGAAAATGTAATTAAATCAGTTGATGTAAAAGCTAGGAAAAAATTATCAGCTTATGATGCGTCATATAATGATGATTGGACTTGGGTTGAATTTAAAAATGCAAATGGATTCAAGGGTTGGCTTTATGGAGATGCCGACTATATTGCATTTGAAAAAGAACGTGCCTTCTTGATGGTTGACAGAATATCTCTATTACGTCTTTCTGAATCCTTGGTTGACAAATCAAAAGATTTTGCAAAAAGATCGTCAGATGCTAAGTATCGAATTTATCAACGCAGAGATCAAGAAGAAATATCGCTCATAAAAACTAGTGATATTAAAAAATTAAAACGCTGTACTATTTGGGAAAAAGATGGATTTTGATGAACAAACAGATGCCTTTAGATTTGACTTAGATAATCTATGCGATAGATATTTAGGAGAATTTGACATTAATGTTTTTACTGAAGTCGGAGCTTTGGAAGAAAAAAAAATGGAAATTCTTAAAATTTTGCGTAATATAGAGGATAAGAAAAAAGAATTAATTGGCGAAGACATCGAATTTGAAGTAGACGAAGATTTTTTTGACGAAGAGTAATTTCTTAACGAATAGCAATTTCTTAATAACAAACTAAAATTATGAAAAAAACAAAATATATGACGGCACTTTTGTGTCTAATTTCTAACGTCGCTCTTGCGGGTTCTGCAAGTATCGGATACACCTCTGACTATTTTCGCAGAGGGGCATTGCTCTCTGAAGAGGCAGTTCAATCTTCCGTTTCTTACAGCAAAGACCTTTTAGGTTTTGAGTTCTCGGTAGGAGCATCAACCAATCAACCTGTTTCAGTAGGCGAAGATTCTTATATTATCGAAGGTGGAGCATCAAAGCAATTTGGAGAATTACTTGACCTTTATGTTGGATTACAACATTTTGAACAACGTTCTTCTTCTTCCAGCCTTGAGGTCGAAGTAACTGCAACACTTGACACATTGTTCAGCCCTTCGGTATCTTTATTCAGAGATACAGACGATGAGCTATATACATTCGAGCTTGGCTTGGGTCATAGTTTTAATCTTGATTTTGCCGAATTAGGATTGTCCGCATCTTATGGAAATACAGATGTTACTGAATCTCAGAATGAAGATTATTATACTTTAGGCGCGGTTGCAAGTAAATCTTTGTCAGAAAATACTTCTTTGCAATTAGGTTATGATTATGTCGATTCCGATTTAATCAGCGCAGAATCGATTGTATCGGCATCGGTCGTATTTTCTTTCTAATCATAAACAAATAAATAATATTATGAACGAAGTAGTAAATAAAGTAAAGTGCGCCATTTGTGGTATTAGCACAATTTTAACGTCAGTCATTGGACTTTTAGTTCTTGCCCAAGTAGTTTTTGGAGCAGGGGTAGGTATCAATGTCATCGCCAACCTTCAAGCTATTGTTGATGGCTTTGTTGGTTCGGGAGCAAGTTTGGCAGGTATTATTACCTTGCTAATCGTTGTTGGGTTGCTTGCAAAGCAATCTGGTAATGAAACTTGCGCACATAACAAGAAGTAGAATTTCTTCTTCATAACTCCAACCCCTCACGCCATTTCTTGGTGTGGGGGGTTTTTTTTACCCATGATAAATTATACAAAAAAAATAGACCCCGAAATACTAAAATCAATCGGATTTAAAAAAGGCGACAAATTGATACAATTTCCTAATAAAAAATATACATTTTCATTTATCTCTTGTCAAAAACCGAAGAGATATATCCATGTTTTACTTTAGAAGCAAGATTACTTTAATTATTGCAAAACATATTTCCATTATCATCTCTCTTTCTAGAAAAAACAAAAATAATCCTATAACCCAATACCAATCTCTTTCCACGATTTTTTATTGTTTTTCTAGTTTTTCGTATATTTTAACAACATCAAGCCTTCGATCTTCTAGTAATTTTTGTATTTGAACCCATCTCTCTGTATCTCTAGCATTATTTTTTGCCAAATCTATTTCTATTTCTCTCAATTTGGATGATATTTTGTCTACCTTGGAACTTTCTTTTTTTAAAAAAAATGCAGTAACAGAAACCATAACACCCAAACAAACAAACAGAATTTCAGTAATTTCTATCATATCCCCCCCTTTTTTTTTGCTTTTATAAAAATAATTACACTTTTTACTTGCTTTATTTCAAAATATATATTATTCTATGCTTATTAACAATTAATGGAGGATTTAAAAATGTTTGACACTCAAAAAGAGATAGAAGAATTAAAACAAATGATTGAAATCGAAGAAGTAAGAAGGAAATACCTTCTTCTTAGGAAAGAAAACTCGGAGCTTGAGTCTGCAACTTTTTCTTCAAATCAAAACTCTTTAATGTACAAATTGGGTAGCAAAATTGGGTCTTCGGTGCAATCAGAGATTTCTTTTGAAGATCAAAATAATTTAAATCAGACTCACACAACAAGACCGACTCCAAAGACATTACTCGGCTTATCTACTTTAGAGTCTCTTGTTGATGACGAAGAAATAAACTTATCAACATGGAAATTCGTAAAAAATTTAAAAAAAATCTTAACAGACTCTAATATTAATGTTGTTAAGGACAAGCGAAGCAAACATTCAGCCGAATGCTCAAGGCAAGATGTAATTGATATTGTAAATAATTTTACAAAATATCCTTTTTCTGTAAAAAAAGTTCCGAATGGTTATTTTTCAACAAAAGAAATTTGCTCTTGGGTTGGTAGAAAGCCTAGCTCTAATGTAATAACATCTATTTATCCTAAACTCAAAGGCATTCATTTCGTTTTTTTACACAGAGTACCTTATTATAAAATTGATCGAGATGATTTTCTTAAAAAACGTTCAGAAAGAAAAAAATCTCAAAATACAACCCAAGCATTAATTAATCGTGACGTTCACTCAAAAACTCTTGAAATTTATCGTGACAAACTTGGTAAAAATTGGCATCTTATAAAAGACATTCAAGAAATATTAGGAGTATCTCTTTATAGGTCTAGAAAATTTATCAAATGGTTGAATCTTGCAAATGAATTTGTTAAAAATTTCGAGGGAGAGAATGTTGGAATATTAAATCTCACTAAGTTTTATTATATAGAAAAAGATTCTATCAAAGGTCTTTTTGAGAAATATGAGAAAGGAGTTTTTCAGCCACCATGTAATAAAATTCATGGAGTTGGATTTACCCCGTGGACTAGTGATAATTCGGACTCTGATATTTATAGCCATAAGTTTGTTTGGAAACTTGTTAATGGTAAAGTTTTGGAAAATACTTATTTAAAAGAGGATCAATTAAACCACCTATCTGAAATAAAAGATCAGCATACCTTTGGGAAATCTTTGCAATTCATTGAATCAAAAGATGATGGGAAGCATCAAAGACTTCTTTTCATCAAAATGTCTGCATTAGACCCAAGCTGCGTTAAGAAAATTCAAGAGTTTGTAAAAAAATCTTGACAAATATTTAAATATACATTATATTAAATCAATAATCTAAAAATATGAGAACTGAAGAAGAATTATCTAAACAAATTTGCGACGCCTTTTTTGCTAGTAAAAACGAAAAAGAAGCGTATGAAAATGTAATTGTTAAGTTTGGTTTAACCAAACAAAGTGTTTTTATTGATGGGCATGAGCTTCGATGGGAATATTGTGGTGAAAATCAAAATAATTGGACAAATATTACCGCCAATTCCCAAATCGCTTGCAGGTCTATTATAGAGCTTTTGACTAATGCTCAAGATGCGGTTGTAGAAAAATTAATTAAACAAAAAAATCTCAACCCCAAAAATATGAAAGAGGTAAGAGAGCAATGTTTTAATGTACCCGATGGAAGTTGGGTCAATGCTTCAAGAGAGCAGATTGAATCCATAAATGAAATAATATACATTATGGAAAATACTGACACAAAAACATACGGAGCAGAACCTTCTTTCTCTGTTGTTGACAAAGGTTGTGGTATTTCCAATATGGATATGGCTAAAACAATTCTTTCAGATAAGGGTAGCATTAAACTCACGAATCCATGCTTGCATGGTCAACATTCACGCGGAGCTTTTGGCTATGCTAGATTTTCAGAAAGATCAATGAGGGGCATTATCAGTAAGACCGCTCCAAGTTGTCAAAACGATAACGATCCATTTAAAAATGATTGGTCTTTTGGTTTTAATATGAAGTTTACCTCTCAAGAGTTATTGGATTTAGGTTTCTTCTCTCAGAAACCAAAACAAGGTGCGCTTTGCTATTTAACCATTAATGGCAGAATTCTTCATTTTAGCGCAGATAAATTTGACTTAAATATTGGAGATTTAAAAAGCAACGATAAACATTTATCTAATAATCAATTCAATTCTATTGAGCATGGAACTTTAGTGCGTGTTCTTGATCTTCAAATTAATAGAGATTTTCAAAAACTCGCAGGTAGAGGGCTTAAAAATTTAAAAGATAATACTAAATTTTCTTCTGCTATCAAGGCTTATGTTGGTGATGTTACTTGCCCTTTTAGTGGCATACAACCTCTTAGTAAACACAAAGGAAGAAGAAATAATGGGTTAAAATCTTATTGTGGATTAGTTTCTCATTTGAATCTTGATCATTCTATCGGCAAACAAGGTTCTGGAAATCACAAGTTTTTTGATGAAAGTATTGTTACTTTAAATACCCCACATGGTCAAGTGAAATCCCATGTTTATATATTAGAAGACAATGTTGCGGGTGAAGATAGTGAGGGCAAGGGTTTTCTTTGTGGGCTTACAGGAATTTTTTGGAAAATAGGCAATCAATTCCCTAAAGTAGAACCCAAAAGCTCATTGTCTGTTGGTGGAAAAGACGGATGGATGTTGGGTATATTATCAGATTATATCATTGCTATAATTGACTTATCTAATCTTGACAACATTGAAGAATATCAAGATGTTTCGAGAGAAGATTTAAGTGCTAAAGATTTTGAAGAAATAAGAAAAGAGATGCAAAAGAAAATACTCAGCGATCCTATGATCGAGAGAGCTAGAAAGCATCAAATGGCTAAGAAGATTAAAAAAGATGAAGAGAGCAAGGATACTTCCTTCATTAATGAGTTAATGCGCCATTATTACGATATAGAAAAAGCTAATGGAAAAAATAAGACTTCTAATGCTAGTAATTCATGTGGAGACAATCTTGAAGGGACAGGATGTCCAAATCCCGAATTTGATAAAATAAAATTGGGAAACAAATTAACTCAATTACATTTAATCAAAGATAATTTTTCTCATATCATTGATGGTGATGGAAATGAAGTTCAGCGCAAGGATGTTGATGTAGCTAAAACTAATTACAGGTTTCAATTAAAAGGCGACGCGAAACTTTCATACTATAACAAATATGATGGTGTTAACTTTAGTTTATTTGTTTCCGCACCTGATTCAGAAGATTGGAGAGAGCAAAGTTTTGCCTCTTTGACCCCCAACAAAGAAGGAGTCATAACAGCCAATGTCGTCAGGGACAAATCTTTAGACAATTACGAATATTTTAATTTAAAATTAGTCGTCCAACCGAAACATAGAGGGGCAGATGAGTTTGTATTTGAGTTTGAATGTCAAAATGTGCAATTAGCTCAGTATTTAAATATTTCTCCTAAAAACAAAAATCCACAAAAGAGGCTTCCTAAACAAGGCTCTGATTTTAATGGTTTTAATTTGGTGAAAATTGAGAAAAAAGATACTCCCTCTTTTAAGTCTGATTGTAGATTCGGTAAAGATTGCGATGATAATGGAATCAGTATGTCAGAGGATGATGTTATCGGATTTTCGATAGAGGGTGGAAGTAGAATGTGGGCTATAAATATAGAAAGCCCTATTTATCTTGAACAAAAACAAAAACTAGACAAGGCATTGCCCGATCACAAGGATTACACAGAAGACGCATTTGTATGTTTTCTTACCCATCGAGTTATGATACAAGAAAAATCTATCCAAAATAAGTTGTCTAATTCTTCTTCGGTAGTCCCTGTTAGTGCAAGTAATTATTCTCAAACTCTTAGTGCATTTGCTAATGATTTTATTCCGATATATCAAAAAATTAGAAAAATATAATTGACAAAACACACATTTTGTGCGATTCATAAAGTATGACAAATAGAATACTAGGTTTAACTTGCATTAGCGAGCAACTCAAAGACAAAGACAATAATGAATATTCTTTCCGCACAATGACACGCAAACGTTTTAATGATTTGTGTAATACAGAAGGTAGAGATGAAGCAATTAAAGAGTTATCTAATAGAATTTTGCATAATGTTGTTGTTACTGAATCTATTGTCCATCATTGTGCTAAGTCAAACATTGGGCATTATCGTGTTAGTAGCGCTCTTTTTCCTCTTGTTACCGATGAAACTTTGGAAATTGATCTTGAAGAGTTGCCCGATATTGAAGAAATTAACCAAGGATTGCGACAAGTAGGTATTGTTGCCAAGACTCTTGGTATTAGCATGGGTTCTCACCCCGATCAATTCAATGTTCTCGCGTCAACGAATACTGATGCGGTTCGTAGAACTATTGGAGAATTAAATATGCAAGCTAGTGTGCTTGATAAAATGGGATTGCCTCAAGATCATACTGCTCCAATGAACATTCATGTTAATTATACTCCCAAGATGGATGAAACTTTGGAAATTGTTGCTAATAGATTCTTTCGCAATCTTGCTATGTGTAATGCAGGAGTTTATAATCGCCTTACTATCGAGAACGAAGATAAAGGTTTCTTTAATGTAGATAATTGTATTAAATTTAGCGACTACTTATTTGAAACACATAAAATAAATATTCCTGTTTGTTACGACAATCTTCATGATTTTTGTAATCCATCAGAAGTCGAAAGTGTCTCATTTCAAGCTGAACGTTGTGCATATACATGGGTCAATCAAGATAATGGTGACGAAAACTTTATTGCTCCTGTATTTCATTGGTCAGAAGGAACTCCCGAAAAGCCTCGCGCTCATGCAGAATATTTTGCTCTAGGAAATTTCCCACCTCACATTGCTATTGAAACAGATAAACCTGCCAAGTGGGAATGCGAAGTAAAGGGGAAAGATAAAGCTATTGCATTGTTACAACAATTGAAATTATGAAACTATCACTTACATTACACAATAAAACTTATAGCGTCGAATCAGATGATTCATTTGATGGCACAGATGTTTACGAACTTGCAGAACAATTCAAAGGTTTGCTTGTTAGTGCAGGATATCATCCATCTAATGTTGATAGTATTTTTGATTTAGACTACCAATGGTTTACTGACGAGGAAAATCAAGGCAATATGCAGGGTCATATAAGAGATAATTCAAGGGCTTTTGAATATCACGAGCAATTAGAAGAAGAAAAAAACAGAAAAATATCCGAATTTCAAAATAATATGTACAAACAATGATATTAATAGAAGATGCTAATGAAGAAAAATATCACATTAACCCAAAGCAAGTGATATATGTAAAAGAACGCGACCACATGGGTAAAAAAATGTGGAAAATTATGATGACTAATGGAGAAGCATTAATGACTGCTAATGAGCATGGTGCTATGTGTATAATTGCTTCTATTAAATCTAAATCACTTAAGTGAAATTACTTTTAAGCAAAATACTTTTTTATATTGGTGATACAATTAGTAATTTATTGTATTTTGAATGGATGGGAATAGTTTTATATCCTGTTTATAAAAAGTTGATGTTGTGGAGTTCTGAGCTTGACACAGAAGGAAAAATATGGCATAATGTTGACGAATGAAATATATAGGTTCACCTCCTTCTGATTCTATTCCTACGAATCTACCATGCCTGATCAGCGGAAAAGGACTAGTAAGTAATTCGATTACTGCTATATCGGAGTTAGTCACGGATACTCTCCGTGCAAATATTTAAATACAATGAACGAACAAATAAAACAAGATATATATTTTACTAGAGGATACGAAAAAGGTTACTCTGACGCTCAAGAAAGTTTGTCTCGTAAAATGAGTAAAACAATAATGGATGATCGTGACGCGGGGTACGACCAAGGAATTAAAGATTGCCATAGAATGTTAAAAGAACAATTAGATGAAATGATTGAAAATTGTAGATTCCAAGATGAATATGCTTTCAAATTAGTTAGGGATAAATTATTTAATAATGATTGAGTTTTTATTCGATTTAGGTTTAAGATGGGATGGTATTCTTGCTTTGGTTTTTATAGTGGTAGGGATAGGTATTAGTATATTTAATCTTTGGAATAACGATAGAAAACTTTGAAAACAATCAAAACAAAAACACAACCATACGAATCGGAACATTGTGCTTATTACTTAGTAAGTAAAAAGTCTAGTTTTGACAAAAAAGGCATAATAAAAGAACGCGGTAAGCAACTCATTCTGCATACTAGAGATAGTTACAAATCTACTTATCCCGAATTTCCTAATGGTAAATATTATGTATATCAAATTCATATTGACCCCTTTATGAAAGGAAAACCATGCAAGAAATATTATTTTCACGACACAAAACAAAATCACAAACATTTCCTTGGTGTTGAAATATTTCAAAGTGTTGATCCTAAATATATTAAAAATAATCAAAATTCTACTTTTCATGTTAAAGGTGGAGTTGTCACATTTGAATTTGAAAGAAAACTAAATAAGGAGATAAGAATTAAGAACAAAAAATTCTTGAGAGAGTTTAATGGATAAAACTGAATATAAAAAATATTTAAAATCTACAGAATGGCGTGAAAAAACTAAATTAGTTAGGGATAGAGATAATTCTCGTTGTTCTCTTTGTAACTCTAAATCTAACCTTCATGTTCATCACAAAACTTATTTTAATGTTGGCAATGAACCTCTTGACGACCTAATTACTTTGTGTTCTGATTGTCATGGTTTATTTCATCATAAAATTGAACCGCCAAAAATATATCAAGACAAGCAAACAAAAACTAAAACCCAAAAAAATTATAACACTAAAAAGAAATGGAATACCAATAAATGGTTAAAAGCTAGAAAATATGCCGAAGATGCGGGGCTAGATAGAAAATGCATTTTATCTAATAATAGATTTAAAGATAGTATTAAACTTGATAAAAAAATTATTAAACTTTGTTTAACTTTTGGTTATGGTTTACATTCAGAAGCTAAATATATATTATTTACTAAACAAAATAGAAAAATGAAATCGCGTTGGCAAAATAAACTTGTAAATACTCAATTACCCAAAAATGATTTAGAATCATTATTTAAATATACTCAAGAAAGAGAATTGCAACAAATCAAAGAAAATAAAAAATAAATGAATAAAAAATTAATTGCAATTAAAGATATTTTTTGTTTCATTGGAATGTTTTTTGTCTTGCTATCTTTACAAATATGGTATATATTAACAGGTAGAGAATGATTTGCCACCTTAGCTTAGTAGGTAGAGCAACGCACTTGTAATGCGTAGGTCGTCAGTTCGATTCTGACAGGTGGCTCATTTTTATTTGACAAATCAGAATTTTTAGTTTAAGTTGTTTACATGAAACATTCTTTTAAAGTTGGAGATCACATCAAAGAAAAATCATTTCGCCTCAAAAAGCGAATTGGTGAAATTCTAAATATCAGAGAGGATAGTAAAGCTAATCCCACGTTTGAATGTATGCTCGTTCACCATAAAACACTAGAACCTATTGAAGATGCCTTTGGTGTACATAAAATTTTCAATGTCAAAAAAGATAAGTGCAAATACTACATTCCTCGTAATAAATTATTCGCCAAGAAATCTTTTGATATTAGTTCTTACATTTCTTACAAAAATAAATACGGCAGAATTATTTGCTATTTAAATAGAGAAGATGGATTGTACCCACATTCTTATGATATGCGCGAACATAACGGAAAAGACTTGCTAGAATGTATTGAAGTCAAACCTGTTGGTTTGGCTAGAGTCACAAATGATTCGGGTGATCCAAAAATTTTCATCGCTGATCCACATCATTGCAGGGTTGTAGATGTTTTTATTGACGAAGAAGATGGAAAAACAAAATTAAAAGTTGACAAATCTTAAAACCTCATTTAATGTATAGACATGATAGCTACTGAAAAAATAGAAATAATTGATGGCAATTTGCTCAAGATGCACTTTCATGGGTTTGATTACATTGCTCATTCTTGTAATACTCAAAATGTAATGGGTGCAGGTATTGCTCTTGATATAAAGCACACTTACCCCGAAGCATATAGTGCTGATTGCCATGCAATGATGGAAGGGGACAATCAATTAGGTTGGTATAGTTTCGCATGGACTGATGCCACTCAAACTAAGGGTATATATAATATGTATACGCAAAGTTATATTGGGAAAGGTAGACAAGTTGATTATGAAGCATTCTACAAGGCTTTATACAATGTTGCTGACGACATTGAATGGAAAGATGAGCATGATGATAAAACTTCTACTTTCGCCCTACCTTATGGTATCTCTTGTGGTCTTGCGGGTGGAAGCAAAAGAATAATTAATTCAATGATCCACGACATTTTAGTTGACAGATCGTTTAAAACATATATAGTTAAATACCATGAATAATTTAGAAGAAGCAATAGGCAATTTAAATAATATCCAAGACGACATTGATGCAGTTATCTATGCGATAGGAGATTCTCCCAAACAATATACAGATGACGAGTTATTAAATATGTTAATTGGCATGAGTCAACTTCACCAAACTTGGTACGACAAGTTATGGGTTGAGTATGAAAACTTTAAGCGAGAACATCGAGCCTTCGATGAAGACGATATTTTCGATCAAAACTACTTAAATAACGAAAAGAAAGGTGAATAAAATGGAAGAGGCTTCAGATATACTTTTAATTTTTTTAATGGGTTTTTTTCTTCTTTGTTTTGTCTTTTCCTGTGTTGGTTGAAATGAATTTTGGATTTTTATTTGAATTTTTATTTCTTTTATTATTGACATTATTGCTAATATCAGCTACATTTGATTTATTATGAAAGTAAATAGTTGGCTCACAATTAGGCAAGAAGATGATGAAGATATTTGGTCTGCACCAATCATGTGGTTGGATGACGAATCAGAATATGATCTCTTTCCATCTGATGATCTAAATATTGATTGGGTAGAAGAAATGGATAAAGAAGGCGCACCGATATTAGAAGGTGATTCTCTTGGGCGTGATATTTGCATCGAGGTTACTTGTCCATCGAAAAACATTGACAAGCGTCGTGCAGTAGGTTATAATATAGACTTTAATTGGAACTAATAAAAAAAGGGAGAAAGCATCATGGGATTAGATCAATATGGTTACGCTCGTCCACCTCGCAAGAGGAATAGCGAGGACGATGTTCAAATAATGGAATGGCGCAAACACAATCGCTTGCAAGGTTGGATGCAACAACTTTGGGAAAACAAGGGTTGTCCAAATATGCCCGACTTAACTGAAGATGAATTAGGTTTCGGTAGTGCATTTAATTGTGTTGAGTTGCCATTAACTTCTCAAGATATAGATGAACTTGAATATGCTATCAATAATTTTGAGTTCCCCGAAGCTAGTGGTTTCTTTTGGGGTAGTGATTCTTATTTTTGGAACGATGAAAATGACGAACCATATCCCGAAAACGACTATTGGTACAAGAAGAATGACTTAATGTTCGTAGAAGAAGCAAGAAAAATGCTTGACAAGAAGTGGCGCGTTTATTATAGTTGTTGGTATTGATATGATAAAAATAGGAGTCAGAGGTAGTTCAGATGCAGTCAATCATATCTTAATTAAGATAGATAATTTGACTTTGATGACTACTGAAAATTTATTTCTTGCAGGAGAAGATTATAGGATTAAAACAGGAAAAAATTTAGCTCAATTATTAAACTCTTTGTCTAAAGATCACGAAATATCTGTCGGTCAAAATGTAGCAGAGAATATAGAAAGAGAATTGAGTCTAAAAAAAAATGAAATTAAAAAATTTGTAAAATAGTATTGATGCAATGAAGCAAAAAGAAACTAATTCAAAGGTTAAAAATAAATCAACTCATCAAAACGGAAAAGGTTCTAAACCAAGAAATATATCAGATCAATTTAAAAAAAATTATGATGAGATAAATTGGAGCAAAAACAATGAAAGAAAAAATACTAGAAGTTCTAAATAAATTAGCAGACAAACAAATTAATTTAAAGTCTGAGAGTGCAAGAGAAATGATTGCACAACAAATATTCAATGCTTTAAATAAATAATAAATATGTTCAACTCTAAAGAAAATAGCGAAATAATTAAATACATTATTATGTTCGGAAATCATTTGGTTGATGAAGAGTTTCCCGTTGAAATTTTAAATGAATTCAATGAGAGGCATGATTTTTGTATGGAGGAATTGTCTTTTTGGAAATCAAGGGGTAATCCTGCTAGATATAGAGAGGCTTTACATAGCTTATTAAATTGGTTATACGATAATTATAAACAATTATAATAAAGCTATATCAAATTCAGCACTTATAATTCCACCTGTTGAGCTTGAACTTATTTTATTTATATAAATATCAGTTCTTGGTGGAAGAGTCAATGGAAATGTAAGTTCTTCTGTTAATGGTTGAGAATCAGAAAAACTTAATATATTTCTTGTCCGAAATACCTTGTTATATTCACGAGTTTTTAGATGGCAAAGTACATTTAAACCGCTAGATGTGTCTGTATTATTTGCACTAGCATGAATTCTTAATAGTTTTCCTGTATAATTATCGGGTATCGTGTAAACCGCCATTAATGTTTGATTGTGTTGAGCTAATACTTTAGCATAAATTGTTGATCCATTTTTAATAGATACATCCCCTGTCAAATTATTTGATCCATCATTATATGCTCTAAATACTCTAGTCCAAGTTCCACTTATGCTAACATCGTTCAATCCATTTAAATTTCCTTCCCAAGTTTGTTCTAGGAAATTTTCATCTAATCCCATAACAACAAAAGATTGAGTATCGTTTGCGTTTGATGAAGAAATGGTTAAACTTACTCCATCGTTTGATGGAAATTCATATAGCCCCGTTCCATCCCATATTGTTTCTTCTGATGTTTTGCTTGCAATCGTTGGTAATGCTCCAAATTTATGGATGCTTGATTTTGCTTGCGATAAATTTACATCGTATGGATTCTGCGACATTGGAATCCATTCTTCATTCTGACTATCCCAAACATGATTAAATGTAACACTAGCATTTCTATTTATAGCGATGTTTGGGTATGCCTTCACAACTAATATTACACATTAATACAGGAGAATCTAATTTTTAAAAAAAAAATAAAATAATTATTGACAGGCAATCAGTATTCTGCTATTGTTGTCTTATGAATCAAGATTTAGTAGATCAAATAGAAAGTGATAATAGAGATGAACCGAGATCAATCGTACTTGAGCCAAGATCAAGGTTTGATTCAGCCATCATTGGTTATGAAAATAAAAGAGTCGTATATAGCGAAGAGGCTATCATACAAATATACATGGAAGACGGCATGAGTATGGATGATGCCATAGAATTTTTTGAATTCAACACAAAGGGTGCTTACATGGGTGAGTACACTCCAATATATAAAAGCGAAAACTATGAGGAAGAATTATGGAACTAAGTAAAGTAAGTAAAGCAGTAAAATTAAAGATTGCAGATTTAGCATTAACTCATATTAAAAAAGTTATTGCTGATCCCGAAGTCAAAACTGATGGAGATAATTTTGATTATTGGAATAGTTATGAATTAGAAGATGGAAATTTCATAGACTACAATATTTATTGCGGTGATGATTTTTGTCAAGTCAAGCAAGATGGTTCGGGTGAATATGAATATACCGATTCTAGTAATTGGTCATTTGGTCTTTCTCTTTATGGAGTTAATCCACCAACAGAGAATAATAAATATCACGAAATAGATATGGATGACTCTGAATATATTTTTACATATCAAAACGGAGAAATACAATGGGAGAAATAAAAAGATACGAAATTGAAATAGCAAGCACAACTTACCGCACTTACTTTATTGATGCAGAATCGCAAGACGAAGCAGAAACAAGAGTATTTGAAGAAGTAGATGCTGATTGGGAAATCAGCAAGGCATGGAAACAAAATGCAGAAATAACTCATATAGAAGAGAAAGAAAAAGAATCCGAAGAAGATTCAATGGAATTAAATGATTCCGAGCTTGACAATTTAAATAAAGACTTATAATGTATAGACATGAATAAATCTGAAGAAATTGTAACTCAAGATGAATACGAATGTATTTATGATTTATTGAATGATCTCACAGAGGAAGATACAAAGAAATTAATTCAAATCTTAATAGAAAGAGAAAAGGAAAAAGAAAATGAATAAAGCTGAAGAAATAATGAAGTTAAAAAGTATCCACGATTCTGAAAGTGGGCTAGACACTCGCCTTTATGAACTTGGAGAGTATCCTCTTATTGCAGATATTGTAGATCGAATGTTTGAGTTAAAAGATCAGATGAATCAAAGACTCAATCAAAGAGTTAAAGAACTTGAATTAATCGGAGAGTTTGGAGTCAAACCTATTGACACTTCTCATTTAAATGATGATGATTTCGGTGCATATATTAGGGGCGAGATGACAAGAGAAGAAGCAGAATCAAAAAGGGTATAAAATTATGAAAAAAACACAACTAGAAGTTAAGGAAAATATTGATGGTGAATTGTATTTTGATTTGCCCGATGAATTACTCAATCGTTTAGGTTGGGCAGAAGGTGATGACATTAAATTTGTCGAGCAAGATGGTGGATTTTTGATTAAAAAAGTCAAATATGAAACGATTGAGCTTGACTTTGATGACAATGATCTATTTAAATATATGCAACACGCTCATGAACAAGGGTTAAGTTTTAATGAATGGATAGAAAATGTAATATCAGAATATATTAAAGATGAAGACTCAAAAGAAAAAAGATAAATATTTTGTATTCTCTGTACCTGCAACAATGGTATATGAGATTCAAGCTGAAACAGAAGAGGAAGCGCGTGAAATATTAGTTGAAGAAGGTGGAATTAATATCTTTGGTGATTTGTGCGACATGACAAGTGAAGATTATGCTAATGCAGATTTAGAGCAAACTTACGAAATGTAATGTGGAACTATCGTATAATTAAAGACAAAGACACTTATGGTCTTTATGAAGTCATGTATAATGACGATGGTGAAATATGCGCTCATACTGAAAAGCCCGAAATAATTGGAGAAAGTGCTGAAGATTTATTGCAAACATTGAGATTAATGCTTGACGACGCACAAAAATCCTACTACAATATTCTCGAATATAATAAAATTAAATTTTCTGAATTTTGCAAAGATATGGATAAAAGCGAAGTAATAACATTAGAGCAGTTAGATGATATATTAAAAGATTTGAAATAAAACTTGACAACTTAAAACAATCAATATAAGGTAAGAGAATGAAAGAAATAATAGGAGACGACTACCCAACTTACGAAAATTCGATCAAGAAATTTTATGAAAATAAATTAATTGAAGTAAACAAAAAATTATCTTTACTTAAAGAAAATGAAAATTTGGAAAAAGAGAATTATAAACTAAAAAAGAAATTGGCTGAAAAAAAATCATTCTCAGAAGAAATGTGCGCACGTACTTATTTAACAAAGCAAGAGCATAAAATTCATAAAGATAATTTAGAGAGATTGCTAAAAGAAAATCTTGAACTTAGACATCGTTTGGATTGCATTAAAGATGACATAGAGATAATTGAAAGACATATTGGTTCTTATAAAAAGTCTCGCAAATGGTTTAAACAACCAAGTCTTAACGCTGATGGAACTATCTATGCAGACGAAGCATGGCATAATGTTACTAATATACAAATTGCTTGTGATTTAAATAGTGATGAGTCCCTCAAATACAAAGCAAAAGATGAAAATGTTAAGAGTTAAAGTTCCTGTTTCGCAATGTATAGATGAAGTCTTGGAATACATTTCCGAGATGGAGAAAGGTAAAGATTCTTGGAAATCAGTTTACGAATCGTTAAAACAATTAAAAAAGAAAGTATTAAAGGAAGAAGAATGAAAAAAGAATATTGCGTAGGAATTAAAATAATTAATTGCTTTTATGTCGAAGCAGAAAGTCGAGATGAAGCAGAGCAAATAGTGCGTGAGTACGATCCATATAAAACTCTTGACGATTGTGATTTCAATGTTGAATACGTTGACCCCACAAATGGAGAAATCGCATGGAAAATAAAACAAACAGAAATTAATTGGGATTCAATTAATGAATAATAAATATATAAATATGACAGACGAAATTATAGAATTAAATAAAAAGATTAGATTGCTTGAAATTCAATCAGATTATTTAGACTCTCAAGAACCTAATAATTTTACTGAGATTAAAAAAGTAAATAAACAATTAGATTCACTTTATAAACAATTAGAAAAATTAGAATGCGAAAATGAAATTGACCAAATATCAAAAAGCTAGACTACTTGAACACGAATGGGATGTTGTTGTCAATGATATTGATGGCGAAGAACAAAACTGCTCATGGATTAGTGTCTCGCCCGAAGATGGCGAGATTTTTCATCATGTTATTGAACTTTTTGGTTTGACAGGAAATGAAGATGATGTTAAGTTATTGGTAGTAGCAACAAGAGAAGGAGATTAAAATTATGAGAACAACTGAAAGACAAATTAGAGATCACGAACCATCAGTAGACGAGATGAGATATGATCTTGCAGAGCAGGAAGCTATGAACATGAGTACAGAAGAAATTATTAATTTATTATTATATGGTTCTGAAGGTTTAGATGCAGTTCCTGCTATTGAAATTAAAGATGAATGGAATAATATGTTTGGAGAAAATTAAAAAAAATTTAAAAAAAGTTTGACAAGCGTAAATTAATTTGTTAGGGTACTATTATGACATTAGAAGAAGCATTAGAATTAGTCGTCAATGAAGCAGAGGTTTCTGCCATTGGAGAAAGAACGGATGAACATTTAGTTATTTTAAAGGCTTGTGAAATAGTCAGAAAACACTTAGATAAACAATAAAAAAATAGAAAGCGAAAAATTATGAAATTCTTTGAAAGAAGTAGGGTTGAATGGAATCGTTGGCAACCAACGGACATTATGTTTAAAAGCAATAGATTAGTTAAGCAATTAGTGCCAAGTACAAATTATTTAAGTTATTCTACTAAGGCTGATCGTGACCATGATATGGCGAGACTCACAGGCGGGACATCAAAACACAAAACAACATGGAATGGTCAACCCTATACTTATTACGATAGGGACAAATATCGTGCGGTTCATGTTAAATTAAAAGATTTAAAAACTCCGTTCCCAACTGCCGATATTGATTTTATAGATTATGTAGCTCAAAATGATAGTGTAGGCAATAGATTTTCACCAATAGATGCTCTTGTTTATATTGGTAGTTTTCATCAAAGAACACAATGGAGTCAAGCTAATAATGGTCAATGGCATAGTGTCAAGACAGGCAATATTGCTCCTGTTCGTGAGGGGTATAGAATCGCTTATGGTGGACAAGGAGATTCAAATTATATGTCCACTCAAAATTTAGAAGAAATAGCGCAAATAACAAATGCAGTCTTAAACTTTATTATCGAAGTTGTTATTCCATTTAATAATGGAGAATCTATCGAACATCATCTTGAAAATGATTTAATGGTAGCATAATGCCAATATATTACAGAGATGATTTATTAATTGCATCCAATCATAGATCGGATAGAGAGTTTGCAAAATCATATAAATTAAAAGTTATGAATAATAAAATAAATCAAAATCAAGAAGAATATTTATTATATCAAATAATTAGTTCAGCAGAATTAATTCTTGATGAACTAAATAATGGAGTTGAAATTAGCAAACATAATTACAATCAAATCCAACTAGCAGATCAGATTCTCCTTGACATAGAGCAAGAACTAACCTCAAGAAATAAACCATCTCATCAAAAATGAATATAACAGATTTTATTGAGCTTTCCTGTTTTTTACTTGGTAGTATCGCATTTCTTTTGTTTTTAGCATTTGTGGTTTTTGGTGGAGAATAAAAAAAGTTTGACATTGCCTAATTGTTACATTATTGTGTTTTTATGAATGCAAGGGAAGCGGAAAGTTTAGTTTATAAATATATGGCAAAACATGATTTGCCCGATGAATGGTTATTTCGTTGGCAAAATAAAAAAAATGCCCTTGGTACTTGTAGTTTTAAAAATAAATTAATTAAATTAAGCAAGTGGTATGTTGAGTTAAATGACATAGAAGATGTTAAAGATACTATATTGCATGAAATTGCTCATGGTTTAGCTTATGTTCGTCATGGTAAATTAGGCATGGGTCATGGATTATTATGGAAAAGAGTTTGTCAAGAAATTGGTGCTATTCCCAAAAGTTGTTCTAAAACAGATTTAATTAAACCAAAGAATTATTATAAGTATAATGATACTTGCCATTGCGGGATAGAGTATGGTATGCACAGGTTAAGAAGACATACCACATATCGTTGCCCAAAGTGCGAATTCACTTTATTTAAAAAAAATTTAAAAAAAGTTTGACATACCATTTTATATATGCAATACTAAGTTCATAGTTTAAATTTTATCACACAAAAAAGAAAGTAAAGCGAAATGATTATCACACAAAAAAGTAAAGAACAAGTAGTTCAATCACATGACTTTGAACAAGTCAACTGCACTATTGATGCCGAAGATATGCGCTATGTAGCATCTCTTCTTCGTAACAATTATTCTAATACTCGTCTTGCGGTAGTTCGTGAGATTAGTGCCAATGCACTTGACGCAAACAAGGAAGCAGGAGTTACTCGACAAATCGAGATCAAGTTACCAACCACAATGAATCCGACTTTTGCAGTTCGTGACTTCGGGGGTGGACTTAGCCAAGAAGATGTGTTCGGTCTTTATTCCAAGTATGGCAAGTCCACCAAACGCACATCAAACAATTATATTGGCGCATTCGGTATTGGTAAGTTTGCTCCATTGTCTTATGGCGATAATTTTACTTGTGTTTCTTATCATGGTGGACTCAAGACATCCTACAATGTATTTGTAAATGATGATGATGACACTAAGATTGCTAAACTACATGAAGAACCAACTAGCGAACCAACAGGTTTGTCCATCGAGGTTGCAGTTTCAGAAAGTGACATTGGGGAATTTCGTTCAGTTGTTAAAACTTTCTTCCAATTTTTTCCCGAAGATGAAATGCCAAAATTTATTGGCGTAGAAGAAGATTTCTTACCAAAGAATAAGTTTTCATTGGAAAGTGCTACTGACGATTGGTTTATTTTAGAAAATGATTCAGATGATCGTTACCATTATAGTTCCGCTTGTCATGTTATTATGGGCAGAGTTTCTTATCGTCTTGATCGCTCATCTGTAAATGTCAATAATTTTATTAAAGATGACAAAGCTAAAAGAATTGTTGAAGAATTATTGAGCGAAAGTAAGTTTTTTCTTCGTATGCCAATCGGTTCTGTAAAGTTACATCATAGTCGTGAATCATTAGAATACAATCAATCTACCCAAAAAGCATTATGCAGAGCATTATACGAAGCAAGTCAAGAAATTCTTGATATTGCAAAGTTAAAACTTGCTGACTCTGAAGATTTATGGGAAGCTAAAAGAAATCATGCAGTTATTGTAAATAGTTTAAGCTATTCAATGCGCAATATCTTTGAAAATGCTTTTGAGTGGAATGGCATAAAGATTGAAAACGCTCATTTCTCTGTTCCTTATGGCGAATCAGATAACATTACCATTACTAGATCAATCAGAACTAAAGACAATGATGCTCGCAATGGTTACAAAGTTGTTTCTAGTAAGCAAAACAAAGCATTTTGTCAAGACAATTATTTGTTCGTATATCAAGATTTAGATTCTTCTCATGGCAACAATCTTCGTGCTAGAACATTGTTCAATGAAGATGAAGATTTACAAGAAATCTTTTTCATTAATCCTGCCAATCAAGATGGTATTGATTATATGAATAACGAATGGAATTTCAATTTAATTGATTCAAAACATATTCGTTACGCATCGAAAATTGAGAAAGAAAAACCTGTCTACAATCGTGTAAGTGGAGAGAGCAGAGCATCTATACCATTATTCAAAATGGTCAAGAAAAAAGGTTATGCTCATAAAAATGCAGATTATTGGTCAAATGTCAATGATCCCATCAATTCTGTTGAAGCAGGAGATATGGAAGGTTCTGTTGATGGAAAATTAATCTATGTTCCAATCACTCGTTATCAAATTGATTGCCCTAAAAATGAATTATGGGACTTGGATAAAGTATATAGTTTATCTAGTCAAGTTCGTGCAGTTGGAAAGTCAGTAGATAACGAAGAGTTGGCAAATTTAGTTGTCTTCGGTGTTCGCAAAGCAGATGTTGCTAAACTAGATAAATCTAATTGGGTTAGTTTTGCTGATTTTATGCTTGACCATTACAAGGAATATGTTAGAGAGAACAAAAGAGATTGTTCTATTACATTTAGAAGGGTATTAACCTCAGAATCGAAATCAGATTATCAGAAGATTATGGGTTCTCTTAGTCCTATTGAAAATGTGTTTGTTAATCCAAATATGAATTTAAATTTTCTCTCTGAAGATCATCTTTTGCATCAAGTTAAAGACATCTGCTCAGTCATCAATTCCGCAGATCATAAGCAAAAAGCATCTTCTTCAGTTATGTATATTGCTCTACATGATCGCCAATGGTTATTGGATACTTTAGATGTTGACGTTGATTCAGAATCAATGCTTGAAACTATTGAGAAAGTAACAAACAAGTATTCTCTTCTAAGTTTTATTGCTGATTCCATTTCTTACTATGGTGCAGTCAACCATCATTATAGACATGGCAATATCCAATCTAAATTTGAAGACTACATAAATTTGTGTGATAAAGGAGATGGGGAGTAAAATCCCCTCTCCAAAATTTTTTAAAAAAAATCTTGACTTATTAAAAAAATCAATCTATACTTTTATTATAACATTAAATTAGAAAGCTAAAAATTATGAATAAAGTTCCTTATATACAAAGCGAAAATTCACTCACTATCTTTTGGGAAGGCAAACCTTACACATTGCGTAAGGATCATCCTAACTTCCACAATGCCAAGAAAGCTATTCTTGATGGTGAATATGATCGTTTAGGTGATCTAGTTGACATTGCCAAGTCAGTTGAAGATTTTGTCGAAGGCGATATTGAAGTCAAAGATGAAGTTGTTTATTACAAGGGGCATCGTCTTCATGGTGTTGTTGTAGATAAATTAATTGATATGCTTCGTGCAGGTGCAAAAGATTCTGCTCCAATCGTTAATTTCATTACTAGATTGCAAGCCAATCCAAGTGCCAATAGTGTTGCAGAATTGTACACATTTCTTGGTTATAAATCTTTACCCACAACTCCCGAAGGTCTTTGTCTTGGATACAAAGGTGTTCAAGGTGATTATTGGAGTAGCACAGGCAATGCAGATACTATTGTTGTGCAAGGCAAAACTAACGAGCGTCATCAAATTCTCAATGAGGTTGGCGCGACTATCGAAGTTGCACGTCGTTGTGTAGATGACAACAAAGATAACCATTGCTCTTTCGGTCTTCATGTTGGCTCATACGATTATGCCAATAATTGGGCAGGAGAAAGTGGCAGATTGCTTGTTGTAGAGTTTGATCCTGCTGATGCAGTTTCAGTTCCAACTGATTGTGACTTTCAAAAGCTACGTGTCTCAAAGTACAGAGTTGTGTCTGACATTACAGATACTCGCAAAGAGCTAAATAGACCTGTCTATGAGGCTAATAAACCTATTTATGGATCAGATGATGACGTCGACTTCGATGAAGACGAAGAAGATGAAAATGATTGGGTGGATCAAGGTGAATGGGATGATGATGATTCTGATTGGACTGAAGACGAACATCGTGACTTTGTAGCTAAAGAATTTGAAGATGATGATGACGCATTAGAAAATGATTTAGTCGAAGCATATAATGTTTATATCGGTAATCGTTTGAATAATGGTCAAAAAGTAACATTAAAACATCTCGCAGACATTTCAGCTTCAAGAAAACAAAACTTGACTTGCGCTGATATTATGAGTATTGTTAATCAAGAGACTCATTATTTTGTCAGAGTTGATGAAGATAAACCTCTTTATTTATATGAAGTAGAAGTATGAAAACTAAATTATTTGAAATTGTTAAGAAATCGGATGATGTAACTGCTGATGCTATTTGGGCAATATTGAAATATCGAAACATTGGAATTTTAAGAAAAGTTATGTGCATTTGTAAAATTTTAGATGTAGAACCCGATGAAGTTTTATCTGTTTTACCTAAAGACGAAAATGGTAGATATTTAGATAAACCAACAAGGAAATTAATACATGACGCATTAATATTAAGGAAATGAAAATGAACTTCGATGAAAATATAAATACTGCAAATGCCTTGTTTGATGAACTCAAAAAAAGATATGATGATAAAGGTTTATTTGAGGAAATAAATATTTATTTTAAAAGCATTAGTTTTTTTATTGTTCACAATGAATTCAATAGAGCATTAAAAGAATCTGCTGACTTGGTTGATTATTTAATTTATCAATTGGAGGATTGAAAATGTGGCTTTTTTTGATATTTGCATTAATGTGTCTAGGAGCATATTTGCTAAACAAAGATATTTGAAAAAAAATTTGACAAACGTTAGAAAGTGAGTTAATTTATTATTATGAAAATTAAAAATACATTGTGGTCTTCTGCTTTAATTGCTAGTTTAGTTTTTGCAGAAAGAGTTTCTCCGCCCGAAGTAGATGTTATCTTTGGTGGTTCTGTCCCCGAATATTCAAAAGAAGGTTTAGTTCTTGATTTACCTTTTGATTTGACATATTTTAATAAATTAAATGATTTAGCGTCTAATTTAGACGTTACATTGCATGGGGGCAAATTTGTATCTGACAGATTTAATAGTATTGAATCTGCTTTAAGTCTTGATGGTGATACTTGTATCGAGGTAGATACATTCTCTAATGGTGTTGATGTTTTTGATTTTCAAGATGGTTTTTCTTTTGATTTTTGGGTAAAAGCGGACTTGCAATTTCCCGACCCAAATCCATTTTCGACAGAACAATTCATTCCTAGAAATAATTTTGTATTTGGTAGAGGAGTAGGTGACGCAAGTATATTTGCCTATCCGTACACTTTATTCTTGAAGCAAAATACCTTTAGAATGAATTCATCATTACTTGGATTAATATATAATTCAGTAGGAAGTTTGCCAAATATTGAATGGACTAATATTGTTCTCACATTGGACTTAAAAAATTCTAATTATAATTTTTATGTAAATGGTGTTCTTTTAAGAACCTCAAGTCTTCAAAATTATGGAAAATTTAATTATGATAACACAAAATTCTTTATTGGTAAAAGTGGCGACTCAGAAGGGTTTGTCGGATTATTAGATTCTTTTAAAGTTTATAATAGAGTTTTAAATGAATCCGAGTTGCATCGCGCGTCTGATGAATTCTATTTGCCCGATTTGCCCACAAATAGTTTATACAATCAAGTTTCTGATCTTGAAAATGAAGTAGTTGAATTGTCTAACATTATTACAGAATTAGAATTAAAATTAGCGAATGAAAAGAAAAATTCTCTTACTACTTTTGTGAATGGTTGGATATATGATCCTAATAAGGGTTGGATTTACACAGATAATGAGCGTTATCCATTGGTTTATGTCCATGAAACCTCAACTTGGCATTATTATGAGCTAGGTTCGGCAAACCCAAGATACTTTTATTCATATAAAACAAAGCAATGGTATAGTTGGGATTAATTTTTTTAAAAAATATTTGACAAGCGAAAAAAAGTAAAGTAAGGTTAAGTTATGAAAGAAAATGTTTTATTTGAGCTAGACGGATTTGAATTTAATAAAAATGGCATAGAGTATTATGCAAATATCGAGGGAGATGCGAATTGGTGCATTGACAATGATTCTTTTGATTATGCAGGGACTCATTGCACAGGTGGAGCAGGTGGAACTCATGTCTTGCCCGACTATGCCATACTTCAAGACTTCAAGATATACAAAATAACATTGTATTTTGAATTAAAGGATGAATATACAAATAATTGGTTTGAAGCAGAAAAATCATTTGATTACTCCAACAAAGAGCATCAAGGTTTTATAAAATTTTTTGAAGAACAACATTGGGAAAACTTGTATGATGCAATTCAAAAGCAAGAAGATGATGATAGAAATGTAATTGAATGGTTGTATGGTATTTAAATTAATTAATTTAAATTTAACATAATTAAATAAAGTTTTTTAAAATTTTATTTGACAAGTAGAAAGGGATATGCGAAGATATAATTATGAATACGGCAGAAGCATTTTTAGCAGATATACAGAAGTCAATAGATCATGGCATCAAGGTTGCCAACTCTATTCCTCGCAAGGGCATGAATGTTTATCTTGACAAATCTACTATGGTCATGCAAACTTTTGCTGATCCTAGTGCATTTGCTCATGCCAAGAAAGTTACCGCGCGAGCAGGTCAATCTAGTTGTCTTCGCAATGTATTAGATGCAGGGGGCAGATTGCAATAAAAAGCATGATAAAAGATGCAAAATTATTGTTTAACTATATAAACATCAACTTTTTATGAAAAAACCATTAAAATGCTTGACATATCATGCAAATTATCCTACTTTAACGACATGAAGGAAACACAAATTATAGTCAAATTACAAGATTACATTGCTGATTGTGGAATAGAAGAATTAGTTAGTTTGTATAATTTTGTATTTAATGAAGAAATCACTTATGAAGATATAGAGTGGAATAAATGAAAAAAATTAATATACAATGCGTAGAAAGGGATTATATACAATGAGAGTACAAAAAGTATGGAATATCGAACCACAAAAAATGTTAGATTATATTCTTGAAGCAGACCGATCAAATGGTTTAAATAAATCAGAAGATTATAGTCCTACTCTTTATATTGGTAAAGATTTAGATGATATTCGTGAAATTTATGAAGATTACAATGGTCTTGAATCTTTGACTGAAGAAGAGCAAATAGAATATGGATATTATAGATTGGAGATAGCATGAAAATCAAGAAACTATTTTGGATCGTTGAAAAATTTAATCGAATTAATTCTGATTATGGCTATTTCTATCTTGAGCTTTTTGTATTTTTGGTGTTGACAATTTTAATTTCCTCAATCATATTTGAAATATGATTACAAACAAATTTAGAATTATGAAAGTAACAAGAGTAAGGTATTTTAAAACGAATAGAGGTGTTGGTTATCAATGTCAAACAAATATCAAAGGTATAGAAATATGTAACGATGGTATGGGTGGAGCAACTTATATAGATGGAGCATTTCAGAACATTAAATTGCTCAAAGACTATACAGAATGGGAATTAGAAGATTTAATTGATGAATACGAAAAATTAAATGGATAAACAATATAATGTAGTTACATATAATATAGTTATTGAGTTAGATAAACATCAATTAAATGACTTATTATATGGAGAATTAGATATAGATCAAGAATTCTTATCAATAGAAGAAAATAATTCAGTTAAAATTAAAGTTAAATTAAAATATAAAGAAATTGAAGATTGGTTTGACAATTCTCTTGACAATCTCAACAAAGATGTTTAAGGTATAAACATATTATTAATCACACGTTTACAAAAGGAGAAAAAATCGACATGGAAGAAAAAATGACATACGACTCTTACACAGGAACATATTGGGTATATTGCACCGAAGCAGAAGAATATATCGAAGTCACAGAAGATGAATTAATTAGTGAAGGAATTTACTTAAACGAATATTGCCAAGCATAAAATGAATAATATGAAAACATTAAGATCGGACGAAGTATTTAATAAAACAAATAGAACCTGTTACCAAGACACAATCGAAACAAGCTATTTTAATTTAATTAATTTATTTGGATCGCCTACATTTGGTAAAGGAGATAAAACATTATGTGAGTGGGTGCTACAAAATCATTTGGGCGACATTGTAACTATTTACGATTGGAAATCCAACGTAAACGATCCCGAACTCGTAACTCGTTGGAACTTAGGGGGTAATGGAGACACTTATTCAAATGTTTTTCTTGACCAAGTAATGGAAAAAATTAAAAAAGGTGTTGACGCGCAGAATCTTGTATGCTAATTTGTTATTATGAATTATCAAACAGACCCAATTACATTTCAAGTTCCCTCAAATGGTGGATATAATTATAGATTTAATGAATGTGTAGAACAAATGGCACAATTAGCAGGTCGATATTTTGACATATATGTTGAAGATACAAGTCCAATTAGCAATATGCTTGACACAATAGTTGTAAATGCAATGCGAGAACAGGAGAAACAAAACGAATTAGATAATATAAATGGGGGAAGTAAATGAGCGAATCATATTTTCAGAAATTACAAGAGTCTATGCAAGACGAACTTGACAATGATGCAATGACAATTAAATTATATCATTATTTAGATAATGGAACTAAAGTATATGATACAGATTCTATTAAAGCAGAGTTTGAAGATAAATTAAATGTTTTAGAGGTAAAAAATTCAGTATATTATGGAAAACATCCCGAAATCGAATTAAAATAATTAAACTAATTAAATAAATATGGCAAAGACACAAATCGAAGGAGCAAAAGGCGTATATAAAAAGAAACAAAACTCACATGGTGGAAAAAAACCACTTGTCGAGTCTTTAACGAATAAGGGTTGCATGGTGCGTCCAAAAGTGAGACAGGCACAAGAAAGAGGTCGCAGGTAATGGATGTAATAAATTTTGTAAATCAACATAAAGTTCATTTAAGTAGTTCCAATATTCATGGAGTCGGGTTATTTGCTACGACTAAAATATATGAGGGAGAATTAATTTATAAAAATGATTTAGATTATAAAGTTTATGCTTGCAAAATATTTGATCTTTTATCTCATGGGGCTAACGCGGATATTGTTGAGCAATTAAAAACATCTCGCCAAGATGACGATTCATTGCACATTCGTTCTCCTAACTTTGTGGTTTTTTCTGATTATATAAATCATTCTAAATATTCAAATTGCAAATTGGTGGATAATGAATGGATAGCAACAAAGGAAATAGCTAAAGGGCAAGAGATTTTATGCAATTATACATCTTCAAATATTAAATTTAAAAAAGATTTTTAAAAAAAATTTGACAATATTGAATTTATTTGCTAAGTTATAAATTATAACAAAAACATTAACCTTAAAAATTATATTGCGAAATGAGTAGTAAATCCTTAAAATCAAACATAGCAAACAATGTTATCAATGGTAATTATATCATGCAGAGAAAATGGAATAACTTTGGTTCTGTAATCGAAGATTCAATCTTTGCACAACAAAGAGAGTTTCAAAGAAAATTAGCTATACTTCAACAAGTAAAAAAAGACAAATTAAACAAAAACAAATGAGAGTAGAAGATTTAGATGATTTAAAATGGTCTTCATCTTATCAAATTGGAGATATAATGATCTCAATGATTCAAGGAAAAGGTTGTTATGGAAGAAGGCATTCAAATACCTTTGAGGTGCTTGTATGGGACTCGAATGGCAATATTCCGTTAGGGTTCAATGACATTGGCGAGTATATGTCAGAAGGTGAGGTTATTGAATTAATTAATTTAATTAAAAATTTCAAGCATGGAGATAAAACTTGGGCAGAATACCAAAGACATCTTTGGGAGAATTAATTTATATGAGTTTTGTTCCAACAGAAGGGGATATTAATAAAATAGATCAATTATCTTGGTCGGCAAGGCATAGAATAGGAAGTATTGTTCTTTCTATCCTACAAGGGGAAGGTTGCGTGGGAAAGAAAAAATTAAATACTTATGAAGTATATGCTTCAGATCATTTTGGAGCGATACCTTTATTTAAATCTTCTATTCATGCAAGTTATACAGAAAAAGAATTAATTATTTTAATTAAAACGATAGCTAACTTTGATGGGGATTGGGCAGAACACATGAGAACTTTAAGCGAAGCTAATGGAATATATGTGAATTTTAAACAATTCAAAAGTTTAGGACAACAAGATATTAAAGATTTAGTAAAATCAATTAAAGCGGATCAAGAAAATACTAGAAAGAAAGAAGATGGATATATTGAATAAACAAGAAGAATTTGTAAATAATGTTTTATCTTTTGCAAGACAAACAGACAAATTAACACAACAATATTTAAATGAACAATTTATTGAAATGAATGAAGACTTGACAAATTGGTATAATTTAGATACAAAGGATAAAATGAATTTAAGACTTGCATTTAAAGAAATTATTAATATGAACGAAATAGGAAAATTAATAGAAGAAAACTCTTGACAAATTATAAATTATAAAGTATATTACAAACATATTATAAATTATTACAACATATATGAGATATTCAGTATTCGATAAGTATGGAAATTGGCAAGCAAGTTATTCACATAACTTTCCAAATGTACCACTCAAAACCATTAGAGAATGGGCAATTCACACAGGAAAACTATGTGCAGGGAAAGTTTTTGAGACTATCGTTCCCAAAGATCACCGATACGAACGCAAGGAACATTTACTCTATGATTTTACCCATCTTCATGGTAAATTACAAGAACTTTCTAAATACAAGAGGAAAAAATTATCTAATAAACAATAAGTATATATAAAGAATATAAGGGAATATATACAATAATTTATACAGAGTTTATATACAAATTAAGTTGTTGGTTATTATGAGTAATTAGTTTATTTGCAGTAGTGCGCGACTTAAATATATACAAATATACATTATATCACACATTTATAAATTAGTCAAGCAAAAAAATGGGAAATAATTTAGAAGAATTTAATAGAGAAAAAGAAGAATATATAGAAGAATTAAATATATTAAAGAATGAAATAGATTTAGATTATTTTAATTTAAATACAGAAGATAAAAAAGACTTAAATAAATTACTTGACATTCATATTAACTTTCTATCTAATGTAGGTAATCATATATATGATTTAAAGTATAAACTAAATAATAAGAAACTAAATAAACAAGAGCGAAAAGAAATAGAAGACAAAGCAAATAAGATATTATTATTTTTTATAGAAGAATTAGAAGAGAGATCAAATAAATTAACAGAAGAAATAAATAAATACATATTTAAATAAATAAAGGGGTTCTTAGCTCAGTTGGTTAGAGCATCCGACTCATAATCGGCAGGTCGAGAGTTCAAGCCTCTCAGAACCCACTATTAAATTAAATAAATAGAAAACAAAAATAAACTAAATAAATAAGTAATGAAAACAGAAAATGTATTATTAACAGAGATGTGGCGAGACGGACACTATCTTGAGGTAGGAGAAACAATAGAGAAAGAAGAATGGAATCCCGCACAAGTTGCAGAGTTTTGTGCGTACTTCGCCAAATATATAGGAATTACTGAATTAAATAAATTGTATAAATTTTTATAACATCTAGCAGAATTTAAAATAATTTAATTAATTTTAAAATAATTTTAAAAAGATTTGACATATCTAACTTATTCTAGTATTGTTGTGGTATGAAAGAAAATAAAGAACTATTAGCGGAAATCAAAAATACTTACGAACAAAATATTAAATGGGCAGAAAATGATATTCAATCTGCGTTAGAAGCATTAGGCGATTTAATATATGATTTACAAAAATTAGAAGAGGAGTCGGTAGAGTGCGATGTGTTTTAATATTAATTATTCTATTTAATATAGGATGTACTAAAAATAATTATATAAATAAAGAGTGCCCGATATTATCTCATGTTAAATATAAAGATCATAGTTGTCCCGAAGCAGGACATGGAATCTGTTATGTTTGCCATGATCCAAATTTAAATCAATTTAATAAACAACAAAATATTTCAAAAAATAATTTGACAAATATTAAATAATAGTATATAATAGATAAATAATTGAGAAACAAACTCAATCAAATCAAATAAATTGATCTTTAACATTTTAATTTGGAGCAAATAAGTTGGCAACTGAGTATCGGGCGCCGACTTGCTCCATCCAATTTGGAAGGGCTTATAATCCTTCCTGTGGGTGACCCGAATGTCTCTTCGTGTTCGAGATAAGGTATATGCTTCTCTATGGTGGAGTGCTGATGGACAAATGTCTGAGGTAGGATGTCCAATCCAAGTGTAGTGCGAGTAGGTTACACATTGAACTGATGTTCACGCCAAAAGTTGAGGGTATTCAGTAGTCCCTCCCCACATCTATTTTATTCCGTGGTTTATCCCCTCCTTCCTCCTCTGAGTTCTTCCTTTTGGCTCGGGGGAGGATTTTTTTTGTATTTTATTTGACATGAATCACTACCTATGTAATAGTTGGTATATGAAATCAACAAAAGCTAACGACCCAAGATATAAAATTAATCCAAATAAACCAATTAAAGTTTATCGTAATCTACATAAACAATGTTGGAGTGTTCAGCAGGATGGATTAGTTAAAGCTCACACTAATCTAATTAAATTATTTGATTGCGAATTTATTGTAAATCAAGCGGGCAGGGAAAAAGTAATTAAAGAAAGGAGAAAGAATGTTCATGCTTTTATTAAAGGATACATAAGTGAGTTGTTTAATACTATATTAAACGAGAACTTTGGAACAGAAGTTACATACAACCCATATAAAAACGAATTCTTCTACGAGAAAGAGAGTGGTAGTTCAGTTCATAGTGCTGATGCAGTTCTTTTAGATGGTAGAAAAGTTTTTTCATTTTAAATTTGACTTATGGTACTTTTACTTATAATTTTAGTTATATTCTTATTATCAACCACATTACCTTAATACATTATGAATAATATTACAGCAATCAAAGCAATGGCATCATGGATCAACATCAACGGCAAAACTCCTGCCCCCGAAAACTATATAGATTTATATTTAGATAAAATAGGTTTTGACAACTTTGTTGAAACAGAAAATTTTGACAACGAAGTAGATTGTGTTCTTGATTATAATGAACAAGATATTTACGAAGAAATAGAATTAATGGAAAATAGTGTAAATACATATTATAGCGAAGATTGTGAAAATATGCAAGAATTTGTAAATATGTTAATGGAGGGTTAAAATATGAATTTCGGAGAAGAAAATTTTTCAGCGTGGGGAATGCCCAAGAAAAAAAGAAGAAGCAAAAATGATTACCCCGAACCCGTCGAGTATAAAACTCGATTGGGTGAAATAAATGAATTATTAGATAAAAGAATAGATCAAAAGAAAGCATTGGACGAAGCAAATAAAATAAAAGGATCAAAGAAGTTGATTTCTGAGATAAATAAGACTATAATAGAAATAGATAAAGAATTATATAAACTTAGATAATGTACTTCGATAATGAAGAATCAGATGAGCCTGATGAAATACTTGAATTTTATAAAAAATTAGATGAATCTGTTGATTTTCACTCAAAGAATTTAAAAAGCAAAAGTCATGAAGAAGTGGCTAGATTTGTTGGAGTAGTTACAAATACTATTATTAATTTATTAGATCAAATAGAAGACGATCAGTTGGCGATTACTTTAACTGAATTAATTGGCGCTACATTAGGTGGCATGGGACAGGCGGTACTAGAGTTGAGAGAAGAGAATGAAATGTTAAAGCACGATATACTATATAAACTACAGGGAGATATTGATCCCGAATTAAATTAATTAAAAAAAAATTTGACTTCACTTAGTTATCTGATTAAGGTATTGGTATAGATTATGATTAACCCTCAAACAAAAGGAATAAAAATGAACGTATCAAGTTGTGAATCAGTAAGTGAAGTATTAACCGCAATCGGAGCAGAGAATGATTACTCTCTTCGTCCAATTCATGATTTCCCAACCTATCGTGGAGTATTCGATGGCAACGATAATCCTGTCGCTATTGTAAACAAAACATATAAATTAATGCAACCTGCGAAAGCATTTAGTTATGTAAATAATCTTCGCGAAGAGTTGGATATGAAGTTTGACACGGCAGGTTTCACCAAAGGTGGTCGTAGAATGTATCTTACCTTACGCAAGGAAAATGCTATTGAGATTGATCCTAAAGTTGGCGACACTATGGATGAATTGATTTATTTTTGGACATCATTCGATGGTTCTATTCAGAATACTTTAAACAAAATGTTAGAAAGATTGGTTTGCACCAATGGAATGGTAGCTAAAGATGTTCAATCTAGTGTAAAGGTTAAACATTCTTCCCAAATGGAATCTAAATTAGATTCTTATATTGCTAGTGAGATTGAAAACATTAAAGCAACCTACGAAGAAACTAAACAAATTATTTATAGTTTAGCAGACACTAAGGTTTCTAGGTCTCAAGCCAAGGAAACTATAAATCGCTTATTCGCAGGTGAAACCAAGCAAGCAGAGAAGACTAGAGAAGATGTTCTTCAGCGCTTCACCAATGGTATGGGCAACAGAGGTGAGACTGCTTGGGATTTGCTCAATGGCATTACTGAATATCAAAATCATGGTAAGACATTTCGCTCAACCGATGGTTCTAGTTCTTCAGAGAATAGATTAACTTCTTTAACTATGGGACAAGACTCCAACTTAATGCACAGAGTTTGGAGTGAGTTGGTTAATTTAAACTAATTTGTTTGGTTAATGTTGGTACCCCCCCTCCTTCGGGAGGGGGGTTTTTTTGTTTCTATTTAAATAACGCTCACGCAGGTAATATGGCCAAAAGAAATAGAAGGCAATATCATCTTCATGAAATAAAGCGCGTTCTAATTCAATAGCATACAACTTCTCCCAATTTTTATCTTCTTCTTTAAATAAAGTATCGCTAGGTTTTAATTTATTTGAATTATTACAAGAGCAAATAAAAATAAATAAAATAATTAATAACCTCACAAATGTATTTACACTAAATAAAATTTCACAAATCGTAATAAATTGTATAAATAAAACTTGATACCCTTTGGTTAAAATAGTCTAGTACATAACAGGTTGGTATCGGGCGGGTAAGCGGGCACTATTAAAATTATTTCATTTTTTTATAAAATAATACGGAAAAATAAGAATTCACTCCCTTTGTATAGGTATGAAGATTGAAGAAATAACACCAAGGGAGAGATTGAAATATCTCATAAATAGATACAACGAATTTAAATCATATGGAGTATTGGAGATGATAAATCCTTCTCCAGATCACGAAGGAAAGATGCTAGTGATCGAAATTGAATTAAATAGATTAAGTTATGAAATGGCTTTAGCTAGTGGGAAAATATCAAGAGAAGAATATTTAGAAAAAAAGAAAAAACTATTTGACATCAAATAAACTATATGGTTTATTGATCTTAGTTCTTTAATATATGCCAACGTGTTCTGCCTTAACTGCAATTGAGGGGAGATAAGAGAGGTGAGCTTTGCAGAGCCAACTATCCTCTTGCAGGTTCGACTCCTGCCACGTATGGCACGCCTTTAAAAAAATTAAAACTTTATTTGACGCCGATTAAACTATATGCTTTATTACTATTATGAACATTGAACCAAATTTTAATAATTCCGTAGAAATTTCAAGAAATGCTTTTCTTTTGCTAGTTGGCAATGAGGAACATAGTTGGGCAGACTATGGTAGCAACGATCAAGCAGAGTGGAGCATCTACAAGAACGAAGGAGTGAGATTGATGGCTCTTGAAAATTTTCCAAGCAAGGTTACTCAGTATTTTGTGCAGGATAAAAAAAAATTAAAATTAATTTGACTCACACATTAAATTTTGCTTTATTAGTATTATGAACAAAACAATATTCTACAAAGAAAAAACCAACTACGGCACAACTCACTTCTACATTGTATCAGAGCATAAAGATGCAATCCAAAGATTGACAGGTCGTAAAACTATAACCTCAGAAGATGCCGATGCTTTACAAGCATTAGGTTTTAATTTTCAACTACAACAGGCATTTGTCACCCTTGGAAGCAGGGTGGTTTGCAATAATGGCAGATAATTCTTGACGTAACTAAACAACTAAACTATATTATTATTATGTACCAAACAGTATCACAGTGGGATTTCGTAAGAGCATTTACAGAAATGAATAGAGAAAGCAATTTCTCTGAAGAAGGTAGGATCGCTTTATTTGATTTCCTAACCGAGTTAGAATCAGACACAGGATCAGAAATCGAGCTAGATGTTATTTCAATTTGTTGCGATTTCACAGAGTATTCTAATTTAAATGAATTAAAGCAAGAATATTCTCATTTACTAGAGGATGAAGAATTTGAGGATGATGACGAGGTTCTTGATTTCTTCAGAGATGAAACAATAGTTTTACCTAGATTAAGTAATGGCGGAGTAATAATTCAGCAGTTTTAAATAGAATAAACTAAATAATCTTATTATAATAAATAATATGAAAGATTTAGATATAGCACTTAAATATATACAATTTAGATTAAAAGAAGACGAAGAGGTAATAATAAATAAAGAAGGAATACAAGTTAATCTAATTAAATCAAGAAATGAATTAGCGCCAATGGATGCAGAAAATGCTAGAGACGTTATAAATGGATTGATGGAAGACTCGGAAAGAGGAATTCCTAGAGGATTAGATGGTGTGGATGTTGATATGTACCAAAGGATGTACGGAATTTAGTAGAAGTTTTCTTAGTTGGTGTTCATCGGAGTTTTAGAAGTTTTCTCCGTTATCAAAAAAACTTCCATTTTTATTTGACTTAGTTTAACTACTATGGTTATGTAGGTTATGACAACAACACAAGACATTAAAAATTATCTCGTTATTTACTCTGATGGAGAAAATGAATACTCAACAAAGATACAAGCTCTTTCTAAGGATGAAGCAATTCTTAGATTTGATCCATGGGAAGAGTTTGAAATTGCACAAGTAACAAAAGTTGTTACCATGCAGGAAGATTTAGAATTCATAAAATAGGAGGAAAAATTATGGAAACGTTTCAAATACTTAAAAATGGCGAACCAATGGGAATACAAGGAAACTTTGAATATATTCTAATTGTAATAAGAGGATTAGAAGAATCAATAAATAGATTGACAGAGCATTCTCCTTATACTATAAGCAGAACAGAAATAAATTAAATAGGAGGGAAATAAAATGATTCATATAATTAGAAATATAAATTTTGATAATTGGATAGATGTTAGAATATTTGATAAATTAATTGATAATGTAAAAACTGAAGCGCAGGCATTAGCTTTAGCCAAAACTATTCAATCAAAACAAAAAAATGAATCTAGAACTATTTTACCTATTTTAAATTCATTAAAAAAAGATTAAAAAAAATTTGACTTAATTTATATCTTATGGTTATGTAAGGTTATGAACGACACACCAACACTATTATCGGAACCAAGCAAGATGCCTTGCGTTGGCTTTAACCTTCCCGCCTTAAAATTTTGTCCTGCGGCTAAAATTCTTTTAGCTAAAGCAAAAGATAATTTAGATAAACTTATTTGTTCAAGTTGTTATGCCTGCAAAGGATTTTATCAATTTCCTGGCACTAAGAATGCATTGCAGAAAAAAGCAGATTTTGTTGTAGATAGTTTAAGAAATGACAAAGGAGAAACTTTTGTCAAAGCAATGGCAAGCGCAATCTTTAAAAAGTATTACAAGAAAGACGGAACCCGCAAAACTCTTAAAAACATAAACACAAAACTTTTTCGAGTTCATGACAGCGGAGATTTATTTAATGTTGTATATATCAAAGCATGGAAAAGGATTTGCCAAATCTTTCCAACAATTCGCTTTTGGTTTCCAACACGTGAATATGTACGAGCAAGTCAATTGGAAGCGCTAAAAGATTTAGCTAGTTTGCCAAACGTATCACTTAAGCCAAGCGCATTAGAAATT
>Ga0208161_1000005_pt1 | contig 104280 bp, 109 predicted proteins | sample CB_VirMetaG_3_FD_184538 | JGI IMG/M metagenome (GOLD analysis project Ga0208161, IMG submission 184538) | Freshwater to marine saline gradient viral communities from Chesapeake Bay - CB_1508_1S Viral MetaG (SPAdes) (version 4) | ecosystem: Environmental > Aquatic > Marine > Coastal | place... | reverse complement strand
GCGTTTGCTGCGACTGCTGATGTGATTACGATTCACGGGTTTGTCAATCAGATTTCGGTGTAACTGATGGGTACGGCTCGTCGGCAACTTGGGTATGTGTCATCACTAACGACACAGACCACGCCTGTTTCACCGCAGACGCTTAGCGTTGAGTTTCTGCTTGTCGGTGGAGGAGGCGGTGGCGGTGCATCATTTCCTGGGGGGTACAACCGTTGTGGCGGTGGCGGTGGTGCAGGTGGATTTGTTACTGGTTCAGGAATCATCGGTAGAACGACTTACACGGTAAAAGTTGGTGCTGGTGGTTCGGGTAGGTCTTTGGACTCTGGCAATAATGGTACGGCTTCTTCGTTTATTTCGTCGGCAAACGGCGGTGGTGGTGGTGGACACACCAGCAATGGACACGATGGTGCTTCTGGCGGCGGTGGTCAGTCAAATGCCGCAGGTGGTACGGGAATCTCTGGCGAGGGAAACAATGGCGGTTCTGGTCAAAATCTTTCAGACCCACAAAGCGGAGGCGGCGGTGGCGGCGCAGGTGGCGTAGGAGGTAATGGGGTTAGCGGTGCTGGCGGTGCTGGTGGTGCGGCAAGTACGAACAACTACACGGGTTCTTCCATTTCGTATTCGGGCGGCGGTGGCGGAGGCGGTTCATCGTCTGGTGGAACTGGTGGAACAAATGCCGGTAATGGAAGCACAACCACGATTGGCAATAATGCGACGGCAAACCGTGGTGGCGGTGGCGGTGGCATCAAGGGTGCTAGTGGTGCTGGTGGTAACGGCGGTTCGGGTCGTGTAGTCGTGCGTTGGCTCACATCTGCAGCAACAGGTCTTTCAATCACATCAACAGGAACAACAACAACTGGAACAGATGGTTCCTATACATGGATTGCTTGGGATACAACAGGATCTCTAACGGTGGCAAGAGCATGATGACAAATAACCCATTTTCGTTTACTATAGATAAGAGGTTTTATTATGCCGTTTAGTTCAGTATTGGGTGCAAGCTCTGTTATAAAGCCGGGGGTATGTACTTCTACAACCCGCCCTTCTGTTCCATATACAGGGCAGTTGATCTATGAGACAGATACAGCAAGTGTTGCTTCTTGGAACGGTTCTGCTTGGGTGTATACACATTCAAGCGGTTTGGTATATGTTACGAGCGCATCATTTACCACATCGTCAGCAGTTGCTTTTGCTTCTGGTGTATTTACCACCACTTACGATAATTACCGCGTTATTTTTGAGTTTGTGCCGTCAGCAAGTTGCAGTTTGGCGTGTCAAGTAAATGCAAGCGGTGTAGCCGTAACGGGGGCTAACTATTTTGGCAACCGTTATGACGTGCGTGCTGGAGTATCCGTAGTAACCAATAGCGCAACAAGTCATACGATTATGGGCGCAAACGGAACGACGCCTGCACATAATAGTTTTAGCATTGACGTGATAAAGCCCGCAGACGCGACAGTCCGTTCATCGTGGCATGGCACTTGGTATGGAGCAAATGCGACGGCGGCATTTGATGGCGGCATTACATCCGCCGAATACAACGCCGCCGCCGCTCACGATGGACTAACGCTCACGCCATCTACGGGGACTATCACGGGGAAGTATACGGTTTATGGCTACAGATAATCCCACCATCAACGTCGGTGGCGTTGAACGCCCAATGACCGAAGAAGAACTCGCCATGTATGCACAGACGATTGCTGATGTAGAAAGAGAGATAGAGGCGCAAGCCGCCGCTGTTGCCGCCAAGGAATCCGCCAAAGCCAAACTTGCCGCTATCGGTCTCACCGATGAAGAAATCAACGCAATCATTGGAGGTGTGTGATGGCTATTGACTTTCCAAATTCCCCAACAAATAATGAAGTATATACCGTTGGTAATAGATCATGGGTGTATAATTCTTCTTTAAACACATGGACATTACAATCATCTGCTCTACTTGGAGCTAATACTGTAACTACTTCAGAAATAGCAAATGGTACTATAATAAATGAAGATATTTCTTCTTCGGCGGCGATTTCAACAACTAAAGTTACGGGCTGGGAAGATGATCAAATAGTATTATCCTCTCAATATTTTAATTAAGGAGAAACATGGCTACATATAGCAAGATTCCATTTAGCGGATCAACAAACGGTAGAGGTGTATTGGTTGACACGACATCTTCAAATACTTGCGTTGTTCATACGGGTTCTACAAATACTTCGGTACAGCATGAAGTTTGGCTTTACGCACAAAATACAGATACAACAGACCGCAAGTTGACAATTGAATTTGGCGGAGCAACAAGCCCCAATGATCTTATTGAATCAACAATCACAGCAGAAGGCGGGTTGGTATTAGTCGTTCCAGGTCTTATCTTAACAGGTAATGCATCAACAGCCCCAACAATCACAGCTTTTGCAGCAGCAGCCAATGTAGTAACTTTACATGGCTATGTGACGGTTGTATCATAAAGGATTGCAATGTCTAGGTTTGGTGAGCGTACTCGCTCAGGTGTCTCTGTTTCTAATTGGACAAAACGAGGCGTTGCTGGTCTACCAACATTTCTTGTAGATATCCTTGCTGTTGGCGGCGGTGGTTCTGGGGGAAATGTTGGAGCTGGAACAAATGGTGGCGGCGGTGGAGGTGGAGGAGTTGTTGTTACGGCAGATTCAACTATTCCACTAGGATCTTATACCGTAGTTGTAGGAGCTGGCGGTGGTCGTTTAGGTGATGGAAATCATTCAGTAATCTTTAGTAGCGATTGGTCTACCAGTACCGCCTATGGCTCGTACATAACGGCGTTTGGTGGTGGTAGAGGTTCAACTTATTCCACGCCGGCCCAACGTGGAGGTTCTGGCGGCGGTGGTCAGTCAGGTTCAGTTACAGGTGCGACTTCTCTTGATTCTCGACAGGGTAATAACGGTGCTACGGGAAATCCATATAACTCTGGCTATCCTATGCAGGCTGGCGGCGGCGGCGGAGCAGGTGCCCAAGCATCTAATCCATCAGGATTTGGGAACAATGAAGGCTCCACTACGGCTGGCTCTAGCGGTGCTGGCGGTGCTGGATTAAGTAACAGCTATCGAACCGGCAGTGCCGTAACTTATGGTGGCGGTGGTGGTGGGGGTTCTGGCTCTTCTGGCTATCTGTACGGAGGTGGTTTGGGCGGGTCTGGTGGAGGAGGAAACGGTGGCTGGTCTCAGCATTCAAATGGTGGCTCCGGCCTCGCTGGTACAGCCAATTTAGGCGGCGGTGGTGGAGGTTGTGGAACAGGTATGCCAGGACAGGACTATGTGGCCAGTGGAGGTTCAGGAATTGTAGTTATTCGCTATCTAACTTCATCAGCAGCAGGTAAGACCATTACAGGAGGAACAATTACAACAGTTGGATCTTATACTGTTCATTCATTTACTTCAACGGGAACTTTTTCAATAGCATAATACATCTTTTAATAATTTGATTTTAAAAATAGACTTTTATATAATATTATGATACTATTTACAGAGAAAAATATTAATTTCGGAGGTTAATTTAAAATGGCACACTTTGCCCAAATCAACTCAGATAATGTTGTAACTCAAGTTATTGTCGTTTCCAACGATGATTGCGGTGGTGGAGAATATCCCGCAAGCGATTCTGTTGGAGCCGCATTCTGCACAAATCTTTTGGGCGGTACTTGGAAACAAACATCTTATAACAACAATTTCCGCAAACGTTATGCTGGGATCGGATATACATTCAATGCAGAGCTTGATGCATTCGTTGCACCACAGCCATATCCATCTTGGACTCTAAACACAGAAACAGCCGACTGGGAAGCACCTGTTGCTCGCCCAGAAGAAGGAAACTGGACTTGGAATGAATCCACTCAACAGTGGGATGAAGTAGCAACACCAGCGTAATAAGGAGTAAATAATGCCTTTGGATTTTCCTAACAGTCCGTCAGTTAATGACGTCCACTCAGAAGGTGGAAGAAGCTGGACTTGGAATGGAACTACTTGGGTATTAAATGTTTATACTGGAGTCATTCCTCCAGGTTCTGTTGGAACAACTGAATTGGCCGCAAATGCCGTAGCAACAACGGATATTGCAGACCTGGCGGTAACAACCGATAAACTTGCAAATGCTTCAGTCACTGTTGCAAAACTTCCATCTGGAGCAGCAGATGGTCAAGCACTCTTGGCAAATTCAGCAACAGGTAGCGGTTTAGAATGGGGTCAAGCTGGTTCTCCAGCAGATGACGCAAGTGCAATTATTGGATCACAGATTTTTAGTTAAGGAGAAAAAGTGGCCACATTTACAAAAGTTAAACTTTCTGAGTCAACAAATGGCAAAGCTATAAAAGTAGCCAATACAGCAACTGCTGGAACCCTTATTCACACTGGCTCCACAACATCTACAACATATGACGAAGTTTGGCTATATGCTCAAAATACGTCTGCTTCAGCAGTAAAGCTAACAGTTGAATGGGGTGGAGTCGCAGATCCAGATGATCTTATTGAGTTGACGGTTCAGCCTGAGGCTGGTTTGGTGACAATAGCACCTGGACTTTTAATAAAAGGCAATTCTTCAGCTTTAGAAGTTCGTGCTTTTGCCGCAACAGCAAATGTGATTACAATTCACGGGTTCGTCAACCAGATTACGGTGTAACTGATGGCTACGGCTCGTAGACAACTTGGGTATGTGTCGTCACTAACGACGCAGAGCGTTCCGTTGATGTCGTATGGCGTTGCGTCAGGTGGCTCATCGTCAAGCATCACGGTTGATGGTGTGGCGTACACGCTTCTGACCTTTACTGGTGACAGTACTTTGACTGTTTCTACAGAAGGACTGTTTGATGTTTATCTGCAATCGGCGGGTGGAGCAGGTGGTCGTGGGGGCAGGAGTGCGAGAGGCGGTGGAGGTGGTGGTGCTGGTGGAAAGATGCAAACAACGATTTATCTTGCCGCTGGAACATACGCAGTAGACATTGGTGCTGGAGGGGTTAGTTACGACCAGCAAGGGGGCGGTCAAGGTTCGTCTGTTTCTATCGGTGGTGTTGGTGGCGTATCAGTAGCAGGGGGTGGCGGCGGCGCAGGTGCTTTGTCTGGTGCATTTGACATTCAGGGCAGTCTTGGTGGTTGTGGTGGCGGTGGAAATGGAAATGAGATTACACAGTCTTTCCCGTCAATGGCTCCTGGGGTAAGCGGCTATGCGGGTGGCACTGGCTCAAATCCAGCAGGCGGTGGTGGAGGTGGTACGAGCGCAGTTGGCGGTAATGCTTCTGGCTCAACCGCTGGGGCAGGTGGAGCAGGTTACGATGTGTCGGCATTCATCGGCGGTTCAACATTGGTGAAAGGCACTGGTGGACAAGGCGGCAACAGTAGTGCCACAGTAAACGGTGCTGCAAATAGTGGAGATGGTGGCAAAGGTGGTCCGACTGGCGGTAACAACGGTGGCATGGGTGGTTCAGGCATCGTCTATCTAAGGTTCAAGGTGTAACAATGGCTCACTTCGCTTGGCTAGATAACAACAACATCGTGTACCGAGTATCGGTGGTGGACAACCATAACTTGCTTGATGAGAACGGAAACGAATCCGAAGCAGTTGGTATCGCCTACCTGACCAGCGTTCACGGCTCAGGAAAGATTTGGAAACAGACTTCGTATAACGGTAACTTCCGAGGACAATACGCTGGTGTCGGTATGACTTACGATGCTGATGCTGATGTATTCGTTGCGCCAGAAGTTCCTGTTAGTGAGGTAGTGGAATGACCCGTTCGTATCTCGGCTATGTGTCATCACAAACAACCGACAGCATCGTCATCACAGGTTTGTACGGAACAGCAACCGGCGGCTCGTCGTCGTCGATCACGGTTGGCGGTCAGGCGTACACGCTTCTGACTTTCACGAGTGACGACAACCTTGTTGTGTCTCAGGCTGGCGTGTTTGATGTATGCCTAGTTGGTGGTGGCGGCGCAGGTGGTCGTTCACAGTCCAACTATGGAACATCGGGTGGTGGCGGCGGCGGCGGCATCGTCTTTCAGACGGTGTATCTTGCCGCAGGAACCTACACGGTTGATGTAGGCGCAGGTGGCGCAGGTGGATTTACCGCAGTGTATTCGGGTACAGGCAAACCAACTTCCATCTATTCGACCGACAACTATGAAATCACTGCGCTTGGCGGTGGTGCTGGTGCCGCACCTTTGTATTCCATTGGGGCAGGTTTCGGTGGCTCTGGCGGCGGCGCAAAGAACAACGGCACAGGCGGTTCAACAGTTCAGACGCAAGGTTCAGCAGGTGGCAATGGTGGCTCATCAGGCGCATACGAAGGCGGTGGTGGTGGTGGCGGCGGTGGTTCTGCGAACGGCTCAAACGGTGTATCAAATGTTGGTGGTGCTGGTGGCGCAGGCTTGGACATTTCGGCGTGGCTCGGTCAGTCCGCCGGAACTACTTACAAGAGTGGTGGCGGTGGTGGCGGTGGTTCTGGTGGGAATGGTGCGGCTGGAACAGGTAACGGCTCAGCAAACACAGGTGGTGGTGGACAGGGCAAAGCATCGACTCTTAGTCAAGATGGCGCATCGGGCTATTCAGGCATAGCGTATGTGAGGTTCAAGTCGTGATTAGTTATCTTGCTGGTATGCCACGATCAGGTTCGACACTGTTGGCGAGCCTGTTGAACCAGAATCCTGATGTGTTCGTTTCGTCATCATCGCCACTTTGCAACACGCTGTATCACAGCGAACGCTTGTGGTCTGAGCAGGTCGCATTGGAAGCAAACCCAAATCCTGTTGGTGTGAATACCGTGTTGCGTTCTATCATTCCTGCCTTCTATGCGAACCGCAACGAGTCTCTCATTGTTGATAAAGCGTTCACTTGGGGTACGCCAGACAACCTTGCGAACCTTGTTCGATTTGCGCCAAACGAACCGAAGTTTATTGTGATGGATAGAGACAGAAGCGAAGTTCGTGCTTCGTTGGAACGCCTGATGGCGAATAATCCTTCGGCTCGTTTGTCGTCGCCAGATCAGATGTTGCGTCGTTGTGAAGCGTCATTCAATAACTTGACCAAGGCGATGCCAGAAAACTGCGTGGTTGTTCACTATGACGAACTCGTGTCTGATACCGCAACAGTGTTGCACCGCATCTATTCGTTTTTTGGTATGCCCGACTATGAGCATCAACTGACCGACATTCGCAATAGTTCTAGTGACGATGATGGGGTGTGGGGTGTTTCGCAGATGCACGAAGTGCGACCAGAAATAAGGAAGTTGGCTTATGTCTGAAACATTGTTTGCCAAAGTTGAGAACGGTATTGTCACCGATGTTCGTGTTGTGACTTGGGATTTTTTGACAGCAAACCCCGAACGCTACGGTGATTCATCTTTGTGGATAGAAACATTCCACGACAACTCTCGTCGTGGCAAATACGCTGGTATCGGTGACACTTATGATGCGGTGAACGATGTATTCGTCGCACCAGTGATCGAAGAGACTATTTAAATAATTTAATTTAATATTCTATTGTTTGCTGGCATAAATTTTTTTGTTGTGCTATAATTGACTGTATGCCAGTAGAACAAACTCAAACTCAAATAACAATCCCTAAAGAAAAAATTCAGCAATGGAATGTTTTCTTTGCACTGCCCTGTTATGATTCTCATGTAACAGAGCCTTTCATGATGTCCTTGTTGCAGGCCCTTATGTACTACAAGGATATTGGACTTAAGTACTCTGTATGCACGATATCTGATTCTTTGATCAACCGCGCAAGGAATAATCTTGTGGCCAAGTTTATGGGCAATCCAGATTTTACTCATATGATGTTTATTGACGTAGACCTTCAGTTTGACAAACAGTCAATACTAAAACTACTTTGGCATGAAAAAGATGTTGTTACAGCTTCTTATCCAATTAAAGAAATTAACTGGGATAAAGTAAAAGAAGGCGCAGAAAAAGATCTAGACGCTAAAAAACTTATGGAATATGGCTCTAGATATGTGGTTCATCTAACTAAACCTGGTGAAACAAAGTTGAATATTGAAAAAGGCGCCATAGAGTGTTATGAAGCTGGAACTGGCTTCATGCTAATTAAGCGTGAGGTTATTGAAAAAATGATGAAGAAATACAAGAAATTAAAATATAAAGATGATACTTCGGCTCTTAGCGAAAAAGAAGTAGACTATGGTTATGCGTTGTTTAATTCCTATGTAGATGATGATGGCAGATTCCTTTCTGAAGACTACGGATTCTGCCGCTACTGGCAAAAGATGGGTGGCAAGGTTTGGGTTGATCCAAGCATAAATCTGACTCACTTTGGCCGCATTAGATATACCGGCAAAATGATGGAATATTTAGGTAGAATAACACAATGATTTTACTTAAATCCTATTACTATAATTCTGGAACCATTTTAATATATTCTATATAAGGAGAATTATGGCTCGTCTTAGATTTGAATCAGCACCAGAAGTTACAGTCAACGATGAAGCAGTGGTCATAAAAGCAGCTGCTAACGCAACTGCACCACTTTTAGAGTTTAAAGACTCAAGTGGAACGGTAATGGCAAACATAACAGCAACTGGCGCTCTACGAGTTCTATCAATAGAAACTACTCAGCAACGGCCAAACTTCAGCTGATTTTGCAACAAGGGGATATGTTGATAACGTTGCAACTGGAATTAAAACAAGAGCGGCTGTTAAAGCAGCAACAACATCTAATTTAGATGCAACCTATAACAATGGAACTAGTGGAGTTGGCGCAACCTTAACTGCAAATTCAAATGAAGCTTTTCCAACAGTAGATGGAATTAGTAGTTGGTCGCAAAATCAAGCGGTCTTGGTTAAGAATCAGACAAACGCAGCGCACAATGGTAGATATACACTAACAACAGTGGGAGATGGCTCTACCCCATGGGTTTTGACAAGAAGTACACTAGAAGATGATGCCAATGAAATACCTGGATCATTTGTTTTTGTTAACGATGGGACGACAAATGAGGCAAGAGGATTTGTTCTTTCAGTGGCCAATCCAGCTACGTTTACTGTGGGAACTGACGATATTACTGTAACTCAGTTTTCCCAGGCTCAAGCATACATAGCCGGTGCAGGATTAGTTTTAAATGGATCAACATTTGATGTTGCAACAGCTAGTTCTTCCAGGATAGTTGTAAATGAAAATAATATCGACCTTGCTAGCGTCAATACGACTTCTTCAAATTCGGCTACTAGTAACGTTACAATAATTTCAAGTATAACAACTGACTCTTATGGGCGTGTAACAAATATTGAAAACGCTCAAGGAATCGATGGTTATTATTTGAAATCTAATACCTCGACTACTACAGGATTAGAGTGGGCTGCAATACCGCCCGTAAGCGCATTGGATGACATTGGTGATGTCACTATCACTTCAGCATCTTCTGGACAGTTCCTTAAGTGGAATGGCTCTGCTTGGGTCAATGATTCAATCCCAATAATAAACGCACTGAACGATGTTGGTGATGTAACCATTACCAGCGTAGCTGAAAATCAGCTTCTTCAGTACAATGGTTCAGCTTGGGTAAATACATCTGATCCAACAGTTGGAGGAAACCTTACAATTTCTGGAAACCTTATAGTTTCTGGCACAACCACAACAGTAAACTCTGAAACATTAACAATTAACGATAATATAATTGTTCTTAACAACAACGAAGCCGGAACACCATCAGAAAACGCCGGAATCGAAGTTCAGCGTGGTACATCAACAAACGTTCTCCTAAGATGGAATGAAGCTAATGATTGTTGGGAGTTCACCAACGATGGAGCAACCTATCAGAGAATAGTCGGGGATACCATAACAAATGCCCAGTCTGCTAGCTATACATTGGCATTAGCTGATAGGTCTAAGATGATTGAAATGAGCGTTGCGTCAGGTAACACCCTTACAGTACCGCCAAATAGCTCAGTTGCCTACCCAGTTGGTACAACAATAACGGTTCTTCAAACTGGAGCAGGTCAAACCACGATAACCCCAGGATCCGGCGTAACAATCAATGCTACTCCAGGCCTAAAGTTGCGTGCACAGTGGTCATCTGCTACTCTTATAAAGAGAGCTACCGATACATGGGTAGCACTAGGAGACTTGGCAGCATAATATGGCAGCAAATAAGACACCAGAGCCTGGTAAAGGTAGTAAAAGAAAAGCTGCTAAGCCAACAATAGCTGCACGGAACAGCTAAGGCTACAGCAAATACAACAATTACCAATGCCGGTTTTACTGTCGGTAATGTAACCGCAGAAGGTACAGGTACTCCTGCTGATTTAGACAAAGTCAAGAACGCTGTCACCGACAGCAGTATTGCTCCATTGGGCAGTCAAATAAACTACACGATTCATAGTCCATTTTTTCCACCGTACTTTCCACCGTACTTTCCACCCTTTTTCCCTCCATACTTTCCTCCAGATTGCTGTTGGTGCGTAGCGTGTCACGACAAGGGCGGATGTATAAACAGTGGTCAATGCGCTGGATAATTATATATAATTTTATTTAAATATAAGGAGAATAAATGTCTACTAGATCATTTGCATATATTGTAGATGGAGAAGTGTTTCTTATCAACGATTTTTGGACAGGACAACAAAGAATGGCAGAAATTTCAGAAGCTCTTGCGTCAAATCCTCAGATAGTTAATTGCACTAATGATCCCAATGCAGATATCATTGGCAATAATTGGACCTGGGATGGAACTAACTTCCATCCCCCTGTTGAATAGGAGATAAAATGGCTGCATTAACTGATAAAGTTAAGTTTGCGATTATTGTGAATGGAGTAGTTAAAGGTTGGTATTCTTTTAGTCCAAACTTAGAGTTAGAAATAGCTGGAATGTCAAGTGACCCTATCACCGTTGAAATAACAAACCTTGAACAAAAGCCATCAGTCGGTTGGACCTGGGATGGAACTAGCTTTCATCCTCCCGCTGAATAATCAGTTTATCTCAGTAACTGTATAAAAAGATGGAGTTGTATATCTTTCTCCACTAGTTACCATCTTAACGCCATGAAGATAATTTATGTCGCCAGGATGGGCTACAGCTAATCCTGGTTCTGGCCTAACAATCTTATCATGCTGTGGATAATATAATTCTCCACCTTCAAATTCATCATTATAATAAAACAATGAATTTATATCATATGTTGGAAAAGGATTTGGAGATCCATCATTTAACTGTTTATCTGCATGAGGCTTTTGCTCTAAGCCGGCAAACCATCTTATTATCACCGGTGGCCTAGATAATAGCTTGACTTTAAATTCATCTTCTAAAAAATAATTCATTTTTTTTATATATTTATATATTAAATTATAAATATCTAAATTTATTCTAAACAAAATATCATGACTACACTGCCTATTAGACCAGTAAGATGCGTCATAAAGGCAAACACCGTCGTCTGAATACTCATTTTTTCCAGCATCCATCCATTCGTTTATAGTTGGAAGAAAGTTTTGTATAATTTTAAGATCTTCTAAATCAATAAAATTTTTTATAATCTTTATATTATTAATAGAATTTCCAAAATAACCAGGAGTTATCAAAGATTTTTCCATATTTACTTAGTTTCCTTTAATGACCAAAAATTTGAAGACATATATCTTACTCCAAAAGTAACTTTTTCTACTCTATGAGAATATAGTTCTCCAGAAGGAAAAAGAATCATTGTATTTGGTTCTGGTTTGATTTTTATATTTAATTTAGTAAAATGCAATATTCCACCTTCAAAGTCTGAGTTAAGATAAAAGATAGTGCTATAGTCTCTAGTGGGATTTCCTGAGGGTGTTCCAAAAGATTTATCCCTAGAATCGTAGTGACTATGGAGACCTTCTCCTGGATAATAAACGGTTACACCAAAACCATGCTCTTTTAAAACGGTTATGCCGTATAATTCATACAAAACGTCTTCAATTTTTTGTAAATAATCTTCTTCTATAATTCTTCTATTCTGCTCAGTAAAAGTTAACGTAATACTGTTTTTTGGTAAAGAAACTATTTCTCCAGTAAATTCGTCTGGCATAGTAGCCATATCATAATTATCATATCCGGATAGAACATACAGTTCTAGCCATTGGTGAAGATAAAACATTATTATAAATAATATAAAATTTTTCTTTTGGAAGAAAATTATTTATTTTATAAAGGCCATTTACAATTTTGATGGGCTCTATATGATGTTGATTTAAAGCTTCCATGGTGATATAGTATACCATATAGTTTTTAATTCGTAAATTAAAATTGAGGCAGAATGAAGTTTCATTATGTAAGTGATCCCAAATTGGGAATTTTTTTATATAAAAACGCAATTGAAAGAAGTCTTAATATCCCAGAAAGACTAGAAGAAACAATAGGAAATAATAATCACGGATTATTCAAGTGGTCTGAAGCTGTTGTTGGTTACAATGTGAAAATGCCAGAATACAGAGACTGTGTAGACCTAAAAGTTAGTCCAATGCATTGGAGCCACCTTACTCCAGAATTCGAAGAAATTAAAAAATGCTATGAAGATGTTGAGATTAGATTAAAAAATTGTCTGACTCATTATGAGTCAATTTATAATTTTAAAATGAACTTTATGGAAGCAATAAACTTTGTTAGATATAAACCAGGCCAACACTTCCAAGTGCACACCGACCATGGATTTTCTTATGTATGTACAGTTTCATCGGTAATGTACCTAAATGACGAATATGAAGGTGGAGAACTATGGTTTCCATACTTGGATATTACCCTCAAGCCAGAAGCAGGAGATCTGATACTTTTTCCGTCCACATATATATATGCTCACGCATCACTAAAGGTTAAAAGCGGAGTTAAATATTCAGCTGTTACTATGTTTGATTATAACGACAGCAGCCACAAGCAGAGTCATTCAAAGTAGTTTATATGACTAAGATTAGTTTAATAAAAACTCATCCAAATCCGCCTCTAATAAAACAGTCAAGAATAAAAAGAGATTGGATGGACCAAACGTACAACAAACACGCGTACCAGTGCCTTCCTCTTAGCGTCGCAAACGTAAGTGGATGGGAACTCATTTTGGAGCAAGATGTGGTTGTTCAGTGGGACGGTGGAAATACAGTACCCAAAGTATTAAAAGGAGAAACTTATAATAATAGACAGCTTACACAGCCAAGCATTATTGGGATAATGTCATTTACGGTTGGATGGGCCTTCCATACAGAAGAAGGTTACAGTACATGGATAAGCGGATCGCCAAACTATTTTGTTGACGGCGCAGTTCCATTGAGTGCGTCAATTCCAAGCTATTGGTGGCCCGATGAGTTTAACATGAATTGGAAAATTACAAAAATTGGTGAACCAGTAATATTTCCAGCGGGGATGCCGTTTATGTTTTTTAATATCTATCCAAATAGCCTTTTAGAAGAAGTGGAATTTGAAACAAAAAATATTTGGGACGACAAAGATTTAATGAATCAAAGAATGAGTTACGGAAATGCAAAAATGAAAAAAAACAAAGAAGAACCTTGGACCTGGATGAAAGGAATAAAAACTGGCTTAAATGAAAAAGGAGAAAGAATTGGACCAACCTTTGAAGGACTTTCCAAATTAAAGGAACCAGTTTATGAATAAGCTAATGATTGGATCATGGTCTATAAAAACATATTCTCCACTTGGAGTTGACAATTATAAATTGTTTATTTCAGAAAACTTTTCTGCGCACATATCAGAACCTAGAGGAGGAATAACTTTTGATGACATTATTATTGAGAATAATAATTTTGAATTAAGAGGAAAAACAGATATACCATTAGAAGCATCAGTTGTTATGACGGGCAAGATTCAAGGCAGTAATATTGATGGGGTTGTCAAAATAGGCGAATATTGCAGCGTAGTTTTTGGCGGATTAAAAAATGAATAACGTATATGACATTTTAATAAAATCAATAAATCAACAAGAAAATCTTCTTGCCCAATTTAAAGGAAAACTAACTCTAATAGTTAATATATCAAGTAAGTGCGGATATAAACCCAGATGTAGTCCATTATGGTCTTACGCTAGAACGAGCAGGCATTTATGGGAGCTTCAGCAAATTCATAATGAGTTTAAGGAAAGTGGTTTTTCAGTTATAGGAATTCCTTGTAATCAATTTGGAAAAATGGAGCCTTCATCTAATGAGCAAATTTACGAGTTTATTAAAAAAAACTATCAGTATGTTAATTTTCCAATATCAGAAAAAATTGATGTTAATGGATCAAATGAGCATGAGCTTTTTTCTTTCTTAAAAGGAAAAGAAAGAAGAAGATACTCAGACACAAAAGCTGATGGAACCGCAAAAGCCGCAGAAGGTCAAAATTTAGCGGGTCAAGCAATGAATAGAATACCTCATAATTATGAAAAGTTCTTAGTTGGAAGAGATGGTCAAGTTATAATGAGGTTTAATTGGCGCGACATGCCCCTAGATAAAGAGCCTGTAATTATGGGATCTAATTTTACTATAAAAGAATTAATTATTGAATCGTTAGGTTAAATATGTCTTCAAATTATATAAACTATGGTATGGGAATAGTTTGTTTTCCAAATTCAATTAAGGTTGATCAAGATTTAATAATTCCATATTTATCCGCTTTAAAACAAAAAGCAATTCGAGAAGATTATACTATTGTCGAAGAAGATAATGGCATACCGTACGCTGTAAACAGAAGTGGACATAAATACAATATAAGAGATATTGAAATTTCAGCAAGTCATATAATGAATTTTATTAATGAACAAAGTCCTAAAGAACTAGCAATTTTTTTTGCAAACTGTGAAAAAGTAATGTATCAAAAATTATTAGAGTATATAGAATTATTTCCAATGATATTAAGAAATATATGGTGGAAAACTTTGGGGCATGTACTCGCATATAGTCCAGGTAGCGATATGGGAATCCATAACGACAATGATGTAAATTATCAATTTAAAGAAGAGCCAGATCTACAGCTAGCAACTAGAAATGTTGTTGGTTCAATAATTTATCTAAATTCTTCAGTTTCGACTAAAGAAGATATAAAAAAATACGAATACAATAATGGAGAAATATATTTCCCTTACGCAGATGTAAAATATACTCCTAAATCTGGAGATCTACTAATGTTTCCATCAAATTATCTAGGAACACACCAGATACAAAAGTGCATCAATGGCCATAGGTATGCCTACATAGGATATTTTGCTCAGGGCTCTTCTCATCCAGAGAGAGGAATTAATATAATTGAAGAAGAACTTCCTGCTGGAAGTCAAGGTCAAATTTGGATGAAAAATTTAAGAGAAGATTATTTAAATTATATAATAAAAAAATATGATATCTCTAATTCCAATCAAAAGTTTTTTGACCCAAAAATACAAGAACTATTAAAACCAACTGAGTTAAGACTTAGTAGTTCTGGTACAAGAAAAAATCTTCCAAACAAGATTGATTATGACCAAAAATAATAATGTAGCTCCCAAAAATCTTGGTGGCGGAGTAATTTTGTTTGAATCAGCTTTAGAATTAGACTGGGATTATGTGTTGGATTTTGCTAAAAAATCCATAAATAAAGAAAAAAAAGAAATGTATAAATTGTCTATCAATCCAGAAACAAATGAAGAATGCTACGTGAATAAAAGTGGCTATTTTTTCCCCAAGGAATCCGTAGATCTAATGCCCGGTAGGGGTTCGGCAATACATACCTATGCTGATGAAAAAATAAAATCAATTTTTGATTTTATAGAAACATCAAAGGATGAGTACTTATTTAAATATTTTGAAATATTTCCACTAGCAGCAAAATGCGTATGGTGGAAAGTAAAAGGTCATATCGTTCAGTATAAACAGGGCGTTTTCTTGGGGTCTCATTCTGATATAAGTGCGGATTATTCGTACGGAGTTTGGACGCCAACCGATCAATTGGCCACTAGAAATACTATTAGTACTGTTTTTTATTTAAATGATTGTGTTGATTCAAAACATGAAATAAATAACAATAAATTTGTTGGTGGTCATCATTATTTTAACTATCTAAATATAAATTATAAACCATCAAAAGGAGATATACTGTTTTTCCCTTCAAATTATGTAGCTGCACACGAGGTAACAACTGTTCAGGCTGGAGAAAGATACTCTTATCTTGGCTGGTATAGTCAAGGAACTCCAAATGCACAGGTGGGAGAAAATGTTGTAGATCCACTAAAAAATCCAGAAGCCGCAAAAACAGCGACCAACCTCTACATGCCAGACCTAATCGATAACTATAAAAAATATTTAAAATCAAAAAATTATTCAGAACACTCGGCTCAATACAAGGTGGTGAATAGGCAGTGAAAATAATAGATGTAGGAAGTGGATTATGTATATTTGAAAATCTTTTTAATATAGATCCCAAAAAAATAATTGAATATATAAATTTTTTAAGGAAAATAGAACAGGGCACATTTACTTATGTAGAGGAAAATGGAAAAAAGTACGCTATAAACAGGACTGGTTTTAAATTTGATTTAGATTCTATTAATCTTGCCCCCGAAAGATTTATAGATCCACTTTGCAATTGGCATGACCAAAAACCAACAAAAGAACAGAAAGACATTGTATTTTTTTTAGAGGATTTGTTATATAAAATTCTAGTTGAGTATTGCAAAATATATCCTGCGGCAGCTACAGTTTGCTGGTGGAGATATCCAGGGCATTTTGCAACGTACACATCTGGTCAAGGAATAGGCCAACACTGCGACGACAATATACCATATCAAGAAAATATGGGACAGATAAATGAATATCCAAAACATGTTAAAGTCAGTATTAATATATATATGAACGATAGCGTCGAAAATGAACATGAAATCGATCAAACCAATTTTACTGGCGGATTAATCAAGTTTAAACACGCAAACTATATTCATAAACCAAGAATGGGTACAGCCGTTGTATCTCCAGCTAATTATGTTGGAACTCACGAGGTTACACCAGTTAAAAACGGGATTAGAGTAGCATATCTAGCTGCCTTTTGCTATGGAACACCAGAGAACGCAAATCCAAACGATAATAGGATATGGATTCCAAATTTAAGGAAAGATTGCGGACAGACACGTTAATGAGATATATGTTACTATACTTAAATGGAGAATAAAATGAATGAAAAAGATTTTTATCAAAAAAATGGATATATAATAATAAAAAATTTAATTCCACACGATGCCATAGACAATTATAAACAATACTGGACAAGCATTAATGCGCCCAATTACAATGGAACTGTTAATTCAATGTTAAGTAAGAATGGATGGAAACAATCAAATCCTTTCATGGAACATGAAGAAATTTTACCACTGTTATGTCATGACTCAATATATGAAGTTTTTTCTAAACTTGGTTTAGAAAAAATGATATTACATTTGGCCTTTACTGGTTGGGTTTCTACACAGAAGGCTTGGCATCATGATTATATCGTTGGAAGTCAAGTAGATAAGGTATCTGCAGAAAATTACGCTGGTTTATGGATAGCTCTTGAAGACATTAGTCCAAAATCTGGACCTTTTGCGTTTGTCCCGGGATCTCATTTGTGGAATACTGATATTCATATATACTATAAAAAAGATCCACAAGAAGTTATTAGCTATCTTGAGAAAGAGATACAAAAAAACAATGGGGAGCCTCAAGTTTTTCTTCCCCAAAAAGGAGATGCCCTCCTTTGGCAAGGGCACACTCTGCACATGGCCTTAACGCCAGAAGACCAAAATACTCCAAGAGAGTCTATTATAGCTCATTATTTTTCTGGAGTAAATGGATTTTATGGTTTAGAACGGATCTAACGACAAAGAAGAAAAATCATATAAAAAGTATAATAATATTTTTTATATCAGTCATCAAAATGTAATTCAAGACCTTTATTCTTAAAAAGAGTTTTTGCGATAAAGAAGCTTAATGCCAACGACTATTCGACAGTTCCCCATTTGTCGATTGGACAGTGAGCTCTTTTAAGGGTTACTTTCAATTTCATAAAGCAGCCGCACTTCCTACATTGTTTAGTGGTTGCAACTAAATGCTCGCAGCCTTCACAAATATCCATTCTTTCTTTTGCCACTTCTTCTGAAACCTTACTTTGTGCATCTAAAAGCGCTATTGGTGTATTTCCTATTTTTTTCTTAAATTCTTTCCATGCCGACATAATGAGCTCCTTATTTGTACATATTACTATATAGTATATCGCAAAAAGTATAGAAATGCCAAAAGTCCGCAATGATAAATTTTAAAATTAAAATGACAATGATAAGCCAATAAAATGATCACTACTCAAAGAAGATGCCGATGCTGTATAGCGATGCAATAAACTATAATCAACCTAACTATTCGTATACTGGCACTTTGGTCATATACGCCCAAGGCCTTTCTTCTCCAATAATATTAAATAATATTGCAATTTTAATTGGCGGCCAAGAAGACTATTCAAATTACACGACAATAGCAGTTGTATCGATGGAGGTCAGTCCTTCCGGATATGTTACCGTAGAAGTTTTGGATGAAGACGTATCCGCCTTGGTTTCTGTTGAATCTATAGCAATTACCGACAACAGTGAAATAGCCATATTAAGCTAAAAATAGCTACTATAAATACGTATCCTGACACTATGGAGATATTATGGCTACCAGCGTTTTAGTCAATGACACAGTAAGAATTAAAGTTAAATTTGTTGACACTAATCCAGTAACTGGAGCTCAAATACCGGTTACTCCAGTCGCTGTAGTTGTAACGATTAAAAAATCTGATGATACTGTAGTCGTAACTCAGAACATCACTACTTCAGGTAAAATATCGGATTCAGAATATTATTATGACTTTACCCCGTCAGTAGCTGATACATATAAAATAACATTTGTTGGAAGTCTAAGTGGTGGAACTTCTATAACCGTGAATCAACAGCTTTATGTAAGTACCTCTACAGAAGAATACGAGCCTACTGTAATATTAAAAGCAGATGAAATGATAACTTTTGCCCCAGATATAGTCCCGCTATATTTAGACCCAGAAGAATTAAAAGCATATTTTCCAGAAGCATCACTAATTGAAATAGGAGAAGCAGTATACAGTCATTCTCTTGAGGTAAAACAAATATACTCGTTAAACGATGACGCCACAGGTGCGGACCTTCCGTATAATGCACTAGAGTATATCAAAGCAGCTGCAGCTTGCGATTTAAGCAGAACATACTCTTATGGCGGAGATGATGATGTTTCAGTCCAGCTTGGAGACCTGACGGTAACAACCAGAAACCTTCCAAGAATAGAAGTCACCAGAGGAAATGCAACCACATGGTGTCAAATAGCAGCAGCCTTAAGAAAAGAAATGTTAGCAGGTAAAACAGGCCCAAGAGGTATGGTGCCAAAAGGTCTTCCAACCGAAAGCATTGGTACATCTGGCAAGAATATTGATCCAGAAACAGGAAAAGTATATTATCTTTCAGATAGAGAATTGTATGGGCCCGGAAGAAAAATCCTTCCGAAAGAAGATCCTATGCCTAGACGAGGCATAAGAAGCTATGATTAATCTTGAAAAAACATTCAAAAAAATACTATCAAGTTGGGGTCATGATGTTTACATCCAGAGAATCATGGCAAATGGAAACTATAAAGATTCCTTAGAAAGAGTAACAACAAGGAACGTATATACATCTGGAGCAGCAAACGCCAAACTCGCCCAAGAACTAGATGAAGGAATATCAGTAAATTCAGAGGTAGTATACTTTTTTGAAGCTTCTGTTAATCCAAAAGAAGGCGATAGAATATACGAAAAGCTTCCAAACAATTTTGGTCAACAGACAATGTACGTTATAGACGCTTGCTCCCCGAGAAGGGGAAGAGGTGGTAAAATAGTTTTTTGGGCAGTTGGGGCAACAAAAGAAGAGACAAAATAAATGTTAATAGTTAAAAAAAATGATTTAATAAAAATCAAATTTCTTTTTGTTGACAATGGATCAGCCTATGATCCAACAAATCAGGCTACGCCCATAGATGTTACGATAGGAATTACAAGAGGCGATAATAGATTTTCTTCAATAATTTTAAATCCAATATCCTATCTTTTTACAAACGCAACGCCGGACCCCAATGCCTACATAGAAAAAAGCGCTAACTCTGAATTTGTTTTTAATTATAAAATACCAGAAAATCTTTTTCCTGGAAAATATACAGTAATTGCAAAGACATTCAAAGATACTTTAGAAATTATTATAGAATCTAGTTTTGAAGTAAAAGATTCTCAGTACAATCTGCAGCCAACTGTTCCAATGGGAAATAGATCAAGTAGCATCACCTATAGGCCATCCTATGAAGATCTAAATTCTTCAAACATGCAATCTGTTTTGCTAGTTGGGCATGGCGATGGACTAGAACTTAACAGTCCAGTAAAAATTCGATCCGTTCAACACGCAGTAGACTTGCTGAGAGGCGATAACAATAGTCCGCTATTAAGGGGCGTATTTGACGCATACGGAGCTGGAGCAAGAAGTATATTTATTTGTTCTGCTGCGCCAATGTTTGAGTATGTTCAAGATTTTGATCAAAGATTAGTTTCGGTAAATTATTTTGATGTTGGTTTAGCTACTCCATCTTCGCAAACATTTTATGAAAGATATTATGAAAGATTGGAACAAACATATTCTGTTTTATCTGAGCTTGATTTTATAGACATAATAGTTCCACTTGAAACATCTATTATTTCAACTGGTGGGCCAGATTTTATTACTCAATTGTCAAATTATTTAGATGAATTTCACAATACAACGGGATACGTGCAGGTTGGAATAATCGGATCTAAAACAAGAGGAGTCTCGTCTTCTGATATAGATATACTTGAAGCCAATTCTGTTATTACAAATAAATTAACTGAATTTAATTCTTTGGGCCAAATCACCTCTGATAAAGGCAGATATGTTATTCCAGTTTATGGGGAAGCTGTTTTTTCTCATTCGCATTTAGACTTTTCGTATACAAATTCTGTGTCTGCAGCAGTCGCAGGTTTGGTAGCATCAAATCCATTAAATATTGGAATGATAAGAAAAAGAATACCTGGAGCAATATCCCTTTTCGGCTCAAGTCTAAATACATCTGAAATGAAAAGACTAGAGCTAATAGGAGTCAATACAATATATAGAAGCAATAAAGCTAGACGATCTCAACCATTTGAGGTGTATTTGACTAATGACTTTACTATGGCTGCGATGAATTCAACTTTTAGCAAGCTTCCACAAATTAGGCTTGTATCTTATCTTGCAAGTAAAATAAAAGGATACGGTTACGATACAATAGGCAAGTTTGGATATGACACAATAGTTTCTTCAGTTAGCTCTCTTCTGAGCTCAATGAAAAAAGATAAAATAATAGTTGATTTTGAATTCAAGGCAAAACCAGATCCAACAGAAAAAGGTGTTATAATACTTTATATTAATGTAATATCTTCTTTGGGATTAAAGAAAATTGATTTATCATTAGCCGCAGGTCCAGGAGCATAGTATGGCACAAGACGCAATAAGTTGGCCAAGATTTGGTGGAACCGATTCGTATACAAAATTAAAATTTGCTCAGCCACTTCAGTCTGAGGGTAATTTAAGTTATCTTGAGTTTATAGCTACAGTTAAAAGTATCTGGGAAGAATCATTTCCAAATTATCCAATTAAATCTTCTTCAAGTGGAGATCCAGCTTTTACATGGTTTAATCCAAATTATATAGATCCAGAAACTGGTCAGACAACAGGCAGATATGAAGACACAGATGCAATAATCACTTATTCTTTAGAGCTAAGAAAGACTCATTCTGTTGAGCCAAAGCCAAGAATGAGACAGATAACAAGCAATGACGTCTATATATATGGTCAAAGATTTCAAAATATAATCGCATTTACAGCAATGTCTCCGGTCGGCAAAAGATTAGGTTCTAATCCAAATTCAATAGACGACGACCACGATAACGCCTACCTAGTCGAATCTTTAATAGAGACATTTGAGAACTTCATGCTGGAGTATACGCCAATCTTTAAAAAAATAGGAGCATCAGAATTAACATATTCCAGAAGGTTATCTGACTCTGAGGTAAATAGGGACCAAAAAGACGTTCACAAAAGAACAGTAACCTACATGCTTACAACCGAAAAAACCTTTGCTGCAAAAGCCTCTACGGTGGAATCAGTTGCCCTAGACGTAAGATTAGGAATGGCTTACGAGCAAGAATTAATAAATCAACCAGCCACCCCAAACTACGAGGGCACTACGGTCAGTATAGTGGATTTGCAGCAAACAGCAACGCCAAATTCATGATAATATATATAAAAACAAACACGCATCAACAGTCTCCGAGTTATTTTTATAAGTTATCTGTTACTATATTTGAAGACTCGCAATGCCCCATATCCTAGTCGGAGGTTTAAAAATAACATGGCTATACCAGGAGTAACTACGCTAATCAGAGATCGCTTCTACAGCATCTCTCGCACTGACACGCCAGCCGGTCCAAGAATTGTCGTAATCGCCAAGAGAGATACAGCAGATGATACAGGCAATGTAAGCGACCTAGACGTTGTTCAGGCAACAACTGAAAAAGATGTAATAGATGCCTTTGGTGAGGGTTCTGATCTTCACAAGGCATTTCTTGAATTGGTAGCCGGTGGAGCAGAAAGAATATACATGGTCCCACTGCCATCCGACACAGCATGGACCCATACCGGCACATCTGCAGTTACAAGTTCTTCATTCGGAGGATCAGTCTTTGACGCTGCATTCACAGCCGCTGAAACAGTTCTTCCAGATGTGATCGTTCCTTGGGGTAGGGGCGGAGTAGCAGATGACTGGGAAGATCCAGCAACACCTGATGACACTGAGTATGGTTTCCATGCAAACAATAGTGCAACAGTAATTCAGAGCTGGGCATATAAGGTAGCAGCAAAGGTCAAGGAAATATCAGAGAATACACACCCATGCATCGCAGTAATGGGAATTAAGCCTTACGACTCTGGCACAAAAGAAGTTATGACTCCTTCGCAGATAGCTTCTCATTTAGGTCTGTCAACACTTCCAGACAAGGAAGATTCAGCCTTGAAAGAGTACGGTCCATACCTTACAGTTGTAGCAACTGAGCTAAAGCCAGTTGGCTATGGAACAGCTGCAGGAACAGATTTTGGCTACGCAAATGGAGCATGCACAACAGCAGCTGCAATAACACGCCTTAATTCATATTCAGCAATTACAAACAAGCCACTCTATAATGTTCAGGGTCTTCGTTATGTTCCAACAAGAACACAGCAAGAGACAATAGCCAATAAGGGTGTCAACTCAGTAATTCTTAACTTCAACAAGATTGCAGTTTTTGGAGATGGTGTAACCTTCTCTGCATCTAGCTCAGATTACGTTCGTCTTTCGACAAAGAGAATTGTAAACGAAGCTGCAAGCATTGTTCGTCAATCATGTCAAAAGTTTGTTGGTGAGCCATCGACTGTCCAAATGAGAAACTCAATGGAAACAGCGATCTCATCAGCACTAAGAGGTATGCAACTATTAGGAGCCTTGCTGGCTAGCGACTTCAATGTCACTTATGTTCCAGCAGAAAACAAGGCGATTGTAGACCTCGTACTAACACCTGCATTTGAGCTAAAGTCAATTCAGGTGCAAATAGCCATTAACGTATAATAAATTACCGATTGGAGGGTAACTAAATGGCCGCAGAAACTTATGACAATTCTGTCAACAAGTATCTAAACACATATACCACATTCTCAGGTGCCGACATTGTCGCCACTTTTGGTGGTATTGAAATTGGTGCACTTTCAGGAATTACTTTCTCAGTAACAAGAGAAAAGGCACCAATCTACACAATGGGTTCACCAAATCCACGCTCATTCTCAAGAGGTAAGCGCGGAATTGCAGGCTCATTGATCTTCACAGTATTTGATCGCCCAGCTCTTTACACAATGCTGGAGAAAAACTACGCCAACAATAAGCCAATGGACTTCTACACAAGAGCCCATAATACTCTTCCAGGCGATACATCGTCTTTGGGTAGAGGAATTCCAGGCGTTCAAGGCGGAAACAACTGGACAAGAGATATCCAGAAGAAAGTCCCTTACTACGCAGACCAAATCCCACCATTCGATATCACAGTTACATTTGTCAATGAATATGGCAACGCAGCTGTAAGATCGATATACGGAGTTGAGCTTCTTAACGAAGGATCAGGCGCCTCAATGGATGACATCGTCATCGAAGAGACCATGACCTACGTTGCAAGAGAGCTTGGTCCAATGTACACAATTGCAACAAGCCAACTTGAAAAAGACGGCAATACTCTAAGCGATATCGTGGCTGGCAATGCTGTAAACTTGCCAAACACATCCGGAGTTATTCGTCCGTAATTAAATAACAAGTTATCTGTTCGATGGTGCATGAGGGTGGGGGCCTTCGTGCACCATCTTACTTTTAAGGAACAATAATGGCAGTTATTATTAGTAGGCCTAGTCAAATTTCTGACGTAAATCCTAGTGCCCAAAAACCTGAATTTGATGCTGCCTTAAATAATGTTTCTTTTTCGGGAACAGATATTGTTGCAACAATGGTTCTTCCCCCAATGGGCGAGACTCAAAGTACTGGAACCTACTTAGAGCTAGGCGAACTTCAAACTGTATCTTATTCTATACATAGAGAGAATTCGCCAGTAAGAACTCTTGGGCACGCAAATGTAAGAGGGTTTATAAAGGGTTCAAGAACAATAGCTGGATCACTTATCTTTACGGTATTTAACGAATATTCTTGGTATAAAATAGAGGAATATAAGAACTATCTTTCTAGATCAAATGGATTCTTTGCGCCACTAGCAGACATGCTTCCGCCATTTGACATTGTGTTTACATTCTTTAATGAATATGGCAGTGCATCAAAGATGAAAATATATGGCGTAACAATAGTTGACGAAGGTCAAACAATGTCAATTGATGACATTTTGACAGAGCAAACCTACACTTTTATGGCCAGAGGAATCCAGCCAATAACAAGAATGATAAATGAAAAAGAAATGACAAAATTAGGTGACATAGAAGCTGAAAGAACAGCTCAAAGAAATAGGAATATATTTGGAGATTCAGCCGAAGAAGGTCTACCAATAACAACTATCTATAGCAATTTTATAGAAGAAGTATATAGAGTATAAAATGGCTTATAATTCTGATTATAGATTTGATCCTCTATCCGAAAAGATAGACTTAGCTTGGGCGGGAAACGCAGACTCAAGCAGTAAAAAGTTTAGCAATTATTACGATTACTTTTTTAGTGGCGAAGATATAAGAGTTTATATTGACGGACTATTCGATGAAGAAGATGAACTGGATATAGTTTCTTTTGCCTATATAATAAGACAGGAAAAGCAACCACTCTATGGTTTTTGGTCATACAACTATGACGCAATGTTGTACGGCACAAGATTGATAACTGGAGAGTTTTCTGTATATACAAGATATCCAAGAAGAATGACAGATCTTATAGAAAAAGCAACTGAAAAAAGAGTTAATAATCCAGATCCTAGATCCTCAAACGCTGATGTAAGATCTACTTTGAGATCAGTAAACAATAATTCAGATCAAGCTAGACTTCGCAGCCTGCAAGATGAAAAAAATATTCAAAAGTATTGGTCATACAGTCAGCTTGATAGAGTGACTTCAGATCCATTTTCTAAAAATATTATAGATTCAAATAAAAATATATTTAGTGCTCATCCGCCATTTAATTTTATTATCATGCATGGATTGGAAGAGGTATCTCTTTCTCCAAAAGATTTTCTAAATTCTGAAGAAAAAGTTATAGAAAATAATTTAGATAGAATGATAATTTCAGATGTAAATGAAAGATTAGTTAGGTCTGGAACAGACAATAAAGTTAGTCCAATGAAAACTATTATACAAGAGGTCCAACTAATGAGCATGGCAACAACGTATGCCGCAGGAGGATCTCCAATAGTTGAGAACTATCAGTTTATAGCAAGAGACTTCTATTATAGCGAAGTTGATCTTGGATTTATTAAGAATAAATTAACAACAACAGAAATGGAAGAGCCAATAGTAGGTCAAGTCAACTCAGAAGGAGTTTATGAAATTGACGTTACAAACCATATGTTTGGCACTAACACAGTTGCTTTATAATAAATAATATTGTATAATGTATTTTGTTTTATCAAATGTCTATTAAGGAGAAAAAATGTCAGGTAGAAAAGTAACAGTAAGTTCAAATCCAGAATTTGCAGAAACAGTAGGAACAGAAGAAGCTCTAACTTATACAACAGAGGAAACTCAAAATCAAGAGGAGATTGAATCAGTTGTTGAGCAACCGAATAAGCAAGTAGAAGATCTAGACGACGCAGAAGAAATTTGGGAAGGTGGCCCAACTGCTGGAATGATCAAGCAGTGGAAGAGTCAATTTGGAGAGGTGTATGTTACCTCGATTACCTTTGACAAGCATATAGTCTGGAGAGTTTTAAATAGAATAGAGTATAAGAATTTAGTCAAAAAAATGGAGCAACTTGTACAAGCTGGTCAACTTACTTCAGCTGAAGCCAATATGTGGAACGAGGAAGCAATAGCTGAAATGTGCATACTGTATCCTCAGTACGATAAATTGGAAATGAATGGAGTGATGGCTGGTATTCCGTCTTTAATTTCTCAAGAAGTGTTAGAGGCTTCCGGGTTCGTTGCCCTAGAGGTAAGACAGCTATAAAAAATGGAACCAGAATTTCTCTATGAAATAAAAAAGAAATATGGTTCTGTTTTTGCAGTAAACCTAAAAGGTCAGGAAATAGTATTTAGAGAGCTGACATTTAGTGAATTTGATAAAATAACTGAATACAAAAACTCGGAAAGCTATTCTTCAACTGACGCAGAAGACCTGATAATATCATCTGCTGTAGTCTATCCAAAAGACTTCAATCTAGAAAAATTGCCACCTGGCTTAGTATCTTCATTGGCTCAACAGATTGTTGATTTTTCGGGCTTCTATTCTGCAAAAATTGCTAAAAATATACTTGATAATAAAAGAGAACAAGCAGCTCAGGTAAGAAGCCTTATGAAAGCTTTTGTTCTGGCTACTATAAATACATATTCTCCGGAAGATTTAGATAACATGACTTTTTCGCAATTAGCGGAAAGGGTTGCTCTTTCGGAAAAAATAATTGAAATTCAACAAGGAATAAATGGCATTCAGTCAACTAATCTTACTCTTCAATTGATAGACCCAGAAGAAGAAGAGGAAAAGAAAAAGGCAAGTGCGGCAAGGCACAACCTTTCAAAGAAAGTCGGCGAAGCCGCGTACGAAGACCCAATTGCTCAAAAACTTTGGGGAATGAAATAAACTAGGGGAAAAAAATGCTTAGAGATCGTGGCCCATTACATAATATAGGCTATGGAGTAACCTCTAGAGATCTTCCGTTCAATGAGGGCGAAACACAAGGCCCCTCTCCTGATTCAGGCGCAATATCTAAAGCCCTAGATAATCATCCTATTGCTAGATTCATAACGCATACAGTGGGCAGCTTAGCTGCAGCTGCAGCCCTAACCTCAGTAATGAGAAAGGGTGGACTTAGGTTAGCCCAAAAAATCCAAACTTCAGCTGACTCAGGCAATACATTTTCTACAAGTTTAGTTAACAGCGTAGTTGACATAAGAAAACATTTAGACGAACTACAGGGCGTTAAAAGAAGTATAGATGGCGTTAATGATCCTTACGAAAGACTCGTCTATGAAGCTGGAGATGATCTAACAACAGGATATTCCGGCGTAAACTCCGAAATGCACAGGTATTCTTTTAGTAAAAGAGAACTTGATCAAGCCAGTAGGGGAATTGGATCAGAGCCAGCCTCAATATACACTTGGAAAGATGAAATACAAAAAAGATTAATTAGAGCTGGTAGAAGGCTACCCTATGAGCTTCCAGCGTTATATGGAACTCAAAAACTTTTAACAGATCCATTATTTGGAGAAAATGAAAACCGTAAAAAAGTAAAGTGGTATAATCCAGTTGATGTTTTGACAGATTTTGTAAAAACGTCAGCAACAAATCTTTTGACTGTAACCTTGCCATTTGAAGGATTGGGCGCAGGAGCTTCAGCTACAAGAAACTCCTTATATACTTTTAAAAATTCAATGGGGTCCCTGAGGGATCTTAGCCCAGCAAGACAGGTAGCTTCTAAGGGTTTAATAGACCTTAGCGAACTGTTAAGTGAAGTAGGTCATGATTTTTCTACAATTGGAAACAGGTTTTTAAAAGCATCAGCCCAAACAAGTGGAGCCTTTTCAACAGCTGTACATGCATATAAACAGGATCAACCGCAGTTTGTTCAATCTTTAAGCGATGCAAGAAAAGGGGCAAAATTAGCGAGGGAATTTTCCCGCGCAAATAATGAATCAAAAATAAAAAGATATGGAAGAATGGCTCAAGGTTACCTTTTTGGCCAAAATTCTCCTGACTCAACAAATCCAGTATATGGAGCCATTGACGCTATACCGGCTTTTAGGGGTTTGTCTAGCGCATTTAAGGAAGGATATAAAGAATTTAAACTGCTTGGGAAAGGATACGATGCACTATCCAGTTCCCTAAAGATGAATGAAATTTTGGCAGAACAAAGATTCATAGGAGCAGGCAGAAGCGAGCTCGAAAGAGCAATGCAAAAAATTCAATCTCAGTATTCTAGTAGAATTAGTAAATTAGCAGGAACTGTTTCAATACTTGGCGCTGGTGGTCCAGAAGATAAATCTTTTACTCAATCAGAATTTTACAGAGGACAACAACAAAAAGCTTATAAAGACTTATTGGCAAAAAACCTAACATCAAGAGGAATAGACGCTAAGGAAGCAGATAATTTTGTTGAACAATTAAGAATAAATGTTCCTGGTAGAGGAGGTAATCCAACCAATATAGTTTCAATTGGCAGATCTTCTATATTGGGTGAGGGTGACGATTATTACTCTCAACTACTGCAAAGATATAAAACTATAAAACATGGAAAATCATTTGAGCAATCGATAGTAGCTTCAGCTGGTGGATCTAGTCCTGAATCATTTCTTAGGAGTGTGATAGAGGAATCTAATGCTGGGTTCCTAAGCAGGGAATTTAAAGCATCTTTAAATACAAAAATAAAAAATGAATGGAATTCTTTTTACAGAAAAGATTTAGCGGACATAGCCTCAAGTATATTAAAGCCGTCAAAAGAGAATATTCACGACTATGTAGGGCCACTAAGTTCCGCAAAACAACAATTTCTTCAAAGAAAAACAGCACAAGTTCTTGGAATCAACTTAAGACAAGATGATGGAAGAATAGTTTCAGATCAAATTGTAAGAAAGAGATTAGCAGAAAAAGGATTTAATCCAAACAATTTTAACGATCTAAAAGATTTTCTTATTGAAAAAAGAAAAATGTCTCTTGGATTATTCGGTAATGGATTTAGCTTATTCGGCCTTAAGCCGTTGCTGATAGATGAAGCAGTTCAGCAAGGCAGATTTAAGTCCCTACCAGCAAATCAACAAAAAATAATTAGTGAACTAGCCGGAAGAATGGCAATTAATGATCCGGTTTCTAAGTCTATAGGATTCAATAAACTTGATGGAGTTTATCAAACTAAGTCTGGACAAATATTAGATTTCAGTTCTATAAGAAGTACATTTACAAATACAGCAAGTTTTTTTGCAAGTGAATTTCAGATACCAATAATTAAACTTAATCCAGCCGACCTTTTTGGTTATAGATCTTTTTCAGAAATGGCAAAGAGAGGGCCGCTTCAGTATTCTCCAGGCAGAACTGTCCAACCGTTTGGCGACATGCCGGGAACAAAATCAGATTTTAATATTTGGCACAGCACAGGTGGAATGTTTGGCCTCAAGGGTAGGGTAACTGCATTTTCTACAGACAATGAATCTGGTGCAATATTTGGAAAAACTTTAGCAGGAACATATAGAGCTGTTCCAACCAGCAGTACCGAGATGCTTACAAAGCATGCAAGATTTTCGGCTGGTCTAGATGGAGAAAAAATATATGATGTAGCTCAAGATCCGAATTCAAGATTTTTAACAAGATTATTTGGAAATGATGTAGCCGGAAGAAGTAGAGCTCTTGGCTTCAAGAGAATGATGTCGATAGACGCTGAGCAACCAAACTCAATTTTCGGATTGCTTTCAAGATTTCAAAAAAGAAATAGTGACATAAATAATCCAAGAGTATTAGCTAAGCTAATACCTGGAGAAGAAGTTGAATACGGATTTGGATCTTCGGCAAAAAGAATAAAACTTAGCTCGGAAGGCGGAAAATTACAACTTTTAGATGAGGCAGGTGCTTCTGTTCCTGGAATTGAAGAAGCACAGATATTAAGAGCCTACGATGATTTAAGAAGATCTACATTTACTTATGGCTTATCAGACAAAGTCATGAGAACAATGGAAAATCTATCTGAAATATCTGGCATAAATCTTTTTGCTTTTGCTGGCAAAAGAGTGTCCAATATATCAACCCCTCAACAAGCTATGCAGTTTTATGAGGAAGTGCAAGCAGCTATACCAATTCTAAAATCTAGAGCAAGAGAAGCTGGAATAGAAGAAAGAGTAATAGAACAATCGTTTTCTAGATTAAGAAAAATGGCTACAGAAGGAAATCTGTTAGCAACTTCTTCTTTGGCCCAAAGATCGCCTACAATAACTACAAGGTTAGACCAATTTAAGAATGAACTTTTTAGATTTGTTTCTCAATCAAACGCAATTGTTGAGGGCAAAACAGACCAGCTGTTTATACAGATGCAAGAGGCAATATTAAGCCTTAGAAAAACTCTTCCTCCTTCACAATTCGCAGAAGCTCAAGCAGCAGCGCTAGCAACACTATTTAACACAAATGCATTTATTACTTATAAAAAGGGAGTTCCACTATTCCAAAATGCTAGAGAGGCAGCTCTTTCTATGCTTGGGATGGCTAGGGGTCAAGATGCTGTTAGCGATGCAGTAAGCACTTTCTTTTCTCCATATACAAGTGGAAGAGTTTCAATTATTGGCTCAAATATAAGAAGGCCATTTTCTTCACTATTGCCACCATTTAAAAAATTATTTGGAACAGCAAATTATCAATTAAACGAATTGTCAACTGACGTATTAGGTTCTGGACAAAGAACTACATTTGTTCCAACCTTTGGAACAGTTTTTGGAAAAGATCCAATGGGAGCAGTTAAAAGCGCAATTGGTTTGTCGACATATTCTGATCCAGCAAATTATTCTGGTGCGTCTGTTCCAGTTTCTCAAGGAGTTGAAAGACTAAATAGATACTTTGGAACTTTAGGAATGCAGCTAGATGTATCTAGTTTTAAGGGACCTCTTGATTTATACGCAAGAGGGATGGTTGGAAAAAGAGTTCTTCCAATTTATGCGGCTGGAACGACATTCATGGCCGCCGACAGAATGCTTGGTGGGCTAGTAAATCCTGAGGATAGATATGGAGAAAATATATATTCTCCATTCTTTACAACAAAAGCAGCAAGGGCAGTAGTAGAAGCTCAATCTTTAGCAGCTGGATTAGTTCCTGGGGGAATGACCGCACAAGAAAAAAGGGAACAATTAGTAGAAGGCGAAGTGCCAATTAGGCAGGGTAGATTCTGGCCACTAGGTAATACTCCATTCCAGGGTGGTAAGGTTCAGTATTATAGGCCATCTTGGTATAGAAAACTTCAAGGTGGAGCAATGTTCACTTCCGATACATATGGAAGCCCAGCAGAAAAGTTCTTATTTTACAATGATATCTCCCCACTAAGACCCTTTGATCCATACAGATTTGAAAGAAAACACTATGAAGATAGGCCATATCCAGTAACTGGAGAATATTTTACTGGCCCATTTGGGCCGCTAACAGCTGTTGGAAACCTAACAATAGGTAAAATATTAAAACCACAAAGAAAGATGCATGAAGAAGAAGTCTCTCTAGGGCTCTCTCAGTACGTTTCAGCAGGTCAATTTGGGGCTTATGACCCCAGTGGCTATACAGGCTTCAATGCGGGCACGGGAACGGCCTCTGCGGGCTTTGGAGGGGGCATAGGCATGTATGGTCCGGGTGCTGGTGGGTCAGTATCTTCCTCTATGGTGAGCAATCAAATAGGTTACAGCAATGCTAACTACGCAGGAGCCAGCCAATTTCCCATAAATAGAGCCTCCGGAATAACAAGAGAAACTATAGGCGCCTTGAATCAGCCTTTGATGGCCATGTCCTATGGCCCCCCCAAGCAAAGGGGAGTGATGCAGCCAACAATAGTTCAGGCAGGAACTCCCTACAATCCAGCCAATCCCACAATTCAATTTGGAGAACTTGGTTATAGGGCTCAGGAAATGGCCGGTATCTATGGATTTGGATTTTCTTCAATTAGAGAAAATCTTGGATTTGGCAAAGGTGATTTTGAGCCAGACAAAACAGTTCTCCAATCAGCAGCAAAAGCTTATGGCACATCTAGGGCATTCTGGGACCTAAACCTTGGAGGCTTAGGCGACGTACCAATTCCAGCACAGGGTCCTTTAGGTAATATAGAGTTTTCTGAAATTGTAAGAAGATTTATTCCAAAAGAAAGAACTGGAATAGATTACATAAATCCAATCGCAAACCTGATGGGCTCTCAGTATCCATTTCTTCCAGGTTCTGAATATTACATTAACTTTAGGACTGGCGACCCTTTTACGAAAGTTCAAGAAGGTGAAATCAGATTGCCCGGTAAAGGGTATGAAAGATTTAATAGACTTTATGGAGATTCTTCAGGTAAATATGGAATAGTAAATCAACTAGATATTCTAGCTGACGTTGCTCCTTATTCACAGCAATTTAAGTCTGTCAATAGAATGATTGATAAAATGGCTTTAAGTCCAGAAGAAAAAGTAAGAGTCATGGAGATAAGAAGCCAACTTGAAGATACCACAAGTAAATATGATTTTGTCCCCTATGAAGACCAAAGAACAAGAATGGGCGGAGCTCTTGGCGGAATGCAAAGGGCTGGAGAATACATAGCTCATAGAGACACTCTATTTAATACAAAGTTTCTCAATAAAAGAACTGCAACTGAAGATTGGGAAAGAAGAAATGTTTATGGAGCAACATTTCCAGAATGGCAAAGGCCATTTGAAAGTTTTATTGAGCCAATGCTCAACAAGGCTACGCAAAGAGATCCAATTTCAGCAGCTGCCGGTCTTGGATTAACTGGATCATTTTTTGGCAGAACTCCAAGAGCAAAACTTTTAGGCTCCTTTTTAGGCGCCACAACTGGTGGTGGAGTTTCTTTAATGAGCCAAACAAAAGAAATGATAACTGGCGAAAGATTTATTCCACAACAAAGAAAGAAAGAACTTGCATTAGAAGAATATTCTGATATTTTAACCTATGTTAAGAATACCAGACTGGCTGCAATGGCCCAGGAAGCTGGAGACTCAGGAGCCGCCAATCAATTTAGACAAGCTGCAAAAAGAACTATGTATGGAGCAGATTTATATGGAGCTTCGGTAGACACTCTTTCTTTGGCAATTCCAAAAAGAAAAAGAGAGCATTTTATGGAGATGATTAATGCTCCAGAAAATGAAAGAGATAGAATTCTGTCAACGGCAGGAAGATTAGAAAGAAGAATATATCAAGCCGCCTGGGGTAGAGATGTAGAAAAGAGACCAGATTTAGTTGAGTATTTTAGCAGACATGAGCTTCCAGATTTATCTTGGGAAGGATGGCACCCAAATACAAACATGGACCATGTTAAAATAAAAATAGGACAACAGATGGGACTGGAGATGTCTCAAATGGGTTACTATCCACAGCAGATAAAGCAAGCTAATTTAGCAAATCCAAGCTATCCAACATTTGGAACAGGCGAAGATAGGCAAGATACTCTATACAAGTTAAGAGCTCTTTTAGCTGGAGCAGGAATTAGTGGAACTGTAACTCCAGTTATAAATACTTTTGGCCAAAATCAAATAAGCATATCTGCAGGAGTTAGATAGTGGGCATACTAGACTTTTTTAAAAAACCGGAAGAAAGACTTCTTGCCGCACAGTACGCCCTTAGGTCAACAGCATTTGGCGGAAGAAATAACGTAGTAAGAGTTGAGCTTAATCCGAAAACTCAAGCAGTAGAATTCATTATTAATGCTACTGGAGAAGTAAAGCAAACGGTAGAAGAGGCATTTACTGCAGCAAGCACTATGATGTTTACTCAGTTTGCAAGCATTAAGCCAGTATCTGGATCAATTTTAAATCTTGGAAGATCAAATTCTACCGGAAACATACTTAACAATAATCCAACTCAAAATGCTGCCATTGGAGATATTCTTCTAAATATTCAAAAAAACCTAAGAGGTATAACGGATACTGCAACACTAAAACAACTAGAATCAATGGGAATCTCACAAGCAACTCTATCTGGAGAAGAGTTAAGTGTAAATTTAGCTACAATAAAAAATCAAAGAGGAGTAAGGCCAATTGATTTCTTTCAAAGATTGAGAGAATCAGGTCAAGGTTTTATTCCAATAATAGACAAAGATGGCGCTACTCTTATGCAATTTAGGGTAGGAGAAAAAATACTAACAGAAGCACAAACGTATTTTATGCTAGCGGCAGCAGGAAACCCATTATTGGATAATAAAAAATTAATGAGCACCTTAGCTGGTGGGGGACTTATAGAAGATTATATGTCTAAGCTTGGAAAAAGAGTTAGAGGTATAGTTGGAGATAGAGATCTGACCATAACTATGGATACATTACTTCGGAGCAGCTAAGGAATTTAAGCTTAAGGGAGCTCCAGAAGAATTAGTAATAGAAGAAGGTTTACATTTTCTTCAAAAATATTTGAATGTAGGCAGTCAAAATAGACTTGAAATGAAAGTCCTAAAAAAAGATCTTACAAAAGAAGTTGTTGAATCTTCATTTAGAAGGCAATTTGAATCTTTAGATTCATCTCAAAGAGCAATAATAGGTGATCCAGAATCTTTTATTGCAAAGTTCCTTAAAAGAAAAGAAATTAAGGACTTAATACAAAAGTCAAGAACCAATAAAGAATTAATTCAGGCAATAGATAAGTCTGGGGCAACTGAATTAGAAAAACAAATGTTTAGTAAATTCATGAAAGACGCCGAACTAGAATTTGATGGTAACGCTATTTTTAACAGAAAATACTTTGAATATGCAAAAAGGGAAATGAGACAAAACGTAAAAAATCTTAGAGAAAGTATTAATTCTGGAACGCTAAGTAAGATTGAACAACAAAACGCACAAGTAAGATTGCTAGAACTAACAGAGCAACTTAGTATGGTTCAAGACGCTGAAAACTTATATCAAGTAACTGGTAGAGGATTTACTGATGATGGATTAATAAAAGTAGCTTATGACATAAGAGATCTTGGAAAAGGTTTTGAAAATATATATCAAATAATAGGCGCATCTGGAAAAAAATCGGAAATTGGTTTAGCTAAAGGTTTAGAATTTATACAAATGAGTGGGTTTGGTATTCCAAAATCTCAAGTCTACGCAGATCCAGTAACTGTAGCTTTTCATCCAGATCTTTATTCTTCTCCAGAAGATATAGAAAAAATGACTCAGTATTCAGCTGAAGTCATGCAAGACTTTAAAAACGCAATAGAAACCAACACTATCCCAGAAAAAGTTCGAACAATGATGCAACAAACGTTGTTAGAAGATTCTTCAAATTTACCAGCTTCAATAAGATTGTCAAAAGATAGAAACAGAGATTTCATAAGAAGAATATTTGAACTTCATCAATCGGGAATAGGCCCAAAAAGCTCTCCAGAAATGATGAACCTGCTTGCGAATGTGTTTGCATCAGAGGCTTTTACGATGAGAATGTCTTCAGCTGGAGTAGAAAGATACTACCCAGTAGTTCCAGGAGTTCAAAGATATGCGCTAGCCTCGGAAGTTCTTGAAGGTTTACCGGGTGGAAATAAAGGAAATAGAACAGTAAATGGAATAGAAAAAACAATATTTAAATTAGCAGATGACACTGAAGTAACAGCTGATTTATTAAAATTTAGAGTCAGTGGACACAAGATGTTATTTGGACCTGGAATGATTCCAGAGTTTTTCAATGCTCTTGGTGGTTTTGACTTAGACGATAAAGGATTGTTTAAGTTAGAGTCTTTTATGGGTGAAGGTGGAAAGCAAAAACTTCTATTTGGAATAACAAGACAGCCTTCTGGTGTAGACGAAGTCATATATGGCAGAGCAAGATTAGACGATTTAGAAACAATAAGATCAATATTTGGTCAAAATGAAAAATTTATGGCACAACTTGAAGAAATAATAGACACTAAATCTGGAAAAATAAACAGACATGAAGCAGAAGTTCTTCGTGCACTAATATCCGGAAAAGTTCCAGAAGGTCTTCGAGGAGCATATGGGAAAAAGGGTTTAAACGAATATCTATCCGATATAGGCGCTAAAAAAACAAATCAAATTACAGAAGAGTATGTAGAAAATTTGATTTTTAAAGTCTACGAAGCTTCTGGTCGAACAATCAAAAAGGCTACATCTCAAACACTTCAAGATATAGCAACAAGTGGAGCTTCAGCTTTAAGAAACACAGATTTATATAAGAGAAGCGAAATCTATAAGTTATTTAAAGAAGAAGGAGCGTTTGATGTCGCTCCAATATCTGATGAAGCTCTAAGCATATTGGATCAACATAAATCAACCTTGGGTCCTTCTATGTCTAGTAGAATTAAAGAAATACTGAATATGACAGATGGAGAAGCAAGAAACAACGCGTTTGTAGATTTTATTAAAGACAATTCAGACAACAAAGCACTAAATGCTTTTGCGTCTCATTCCATTTTTAACAAAATGCTCAGCTCTGCCGGAGCAGATGGAAACTTTCTTGGAGTTTATGTAAACAGATCAATGGTTGTTGGATCTAGCCTTAAGCAGTTGGATGGTTTTCTTGCTGAGTTAATGAAAATAGGTGGAGGAAGTGGCGAATTAAAACAATTCATGAAATATGGAATTGGTCTTTTAAGCTCAGAAGAAGCAATTGACAGTACAATTAACTTTGGATCAAATAAATTTGCCCTTGCTCCAGTAAGAGATCAATTAAATAGAATATCTAGCTTACTGGAAGGTGGAGTAACAAATGTTGCCGCAGCACAAAAAGCCGCGTTAAAAGCTCTGGGATATGGAGACGCCGCAAATGTGACCCTGGATCTTGTTGGAGAAACCGCTATAGAAAGACTTGGAATGAGAATTGGGTCAGGGGCTGCAATAGTTAGATCAAGTAAATATGCAGGAAAGTTTTCTGAAGATTTATTTTTAGGAATTGATGAAATTTTATTAGAAGATAGACTATCGTCGCAAGATGTAGAAAGATTTATAAAAGGAATTAAACAAGGCATAAATGACACAATTGCAGCGGGCAGCCTCGAGGGTGAGGAAATTACAAAATTAAAGAAAACTCTTGATTCTATGGGGCAAGATTACGATGTTCAAAGAAATACTGTGTTGCAAATATTTGGGCTAAATGAAAAACACAAGTATGCGTCCCTTGCAAAAGTGAATGCAACTGCTGCCAGAGTACAAGCAGAATTTGATATAATGAGAAGACTGTCTTTAGCAGGCATAACTGAAGACGCAGCACTTTCTTCGCTTCAAGTTTCGGACAATGCAAGAAAAGCCGCCGAATATATAGTTAGAAGAAACGTTGAAGAATTTAATGAATTGATGTCTGTAGACTTATCTAAATTAGAAAATATAGATACATATAACAATAAAGCGCAAAAACTTAGACTAGGTAGAATTGTTGAAAATGAGATAAAAGACGCCTCAAAAGCGACAGGTGTTAGCTTGACGGAAATGATAAACGCAGTAGAAAAAGTTTCCGCTGAAATGAGATCCGGAAGAGGAAGAAGATTTGACATATCCAGGCTACTGTATATGCCAGAAGAAGGCAGTGAAAAAACTTTCTTAAGCATGATTGGAGCGGCAACAGTCAGTAGACAAGCTCAATTTTTTTCATCTCAAGTATCCTCAAATGTCACACAAGCAGTTTCAGAGTATGGGCTAAGAAGAGACGCTGAAGTTCGTAGGCTCTTAGATGAAGGAGATGTGATTAATGAAGAAAGAATCAGTAAAAAAGTTTTAAAACAAATGATAGATGATACAACAGGACTAAGTGAAGAGGTTAGAAATATAGCTTCAGTTATGGCCGGACGTGATCTTGAACTTGATGCGGAAAGAGTAAGGCAGATAAATAGAGAGGCAGGAATAGCTAGATCTCAAATAGCTGAACAAGTCTACCAATCAGATATAGCGCTGGGTCAAGCAGCTTATTCTGGAGACACGACAACTGGCAAAAGTTTCAGGGAGGGATTAGATTTAGCTTTGGATGGCGAGGATTATTCTGCGTTTACTAAAACAAAATTTACTAGATTTTCTGATTATATTAAATCAGGAAGATTAAAAGAACTATTTTCTGAAAACAAATTGTTTAGAAATTCTATATACGGCGCCACTGCCCTAATAGCGGCCAGCTTTGCGTATCAAGGATTTAAAGATAGAACAGAAGATTCAATAAAAGGGCCTCCACTACTGCCTGGAGGATCCGCCTATGAAAGCCAATATCCTCAAAGAGCTCCAGAAATCCCTCAATTAGGAACGATTTCATATAACCCTGGAATGAGCTATAAAGTTAATCTATATGGAAATAGGGGAGCGGTCAGAAACTTTGAAGACATGGCTATCGGATTAGGAAACTTTGATATGGATACTACTATATATTCAGGGATCCCAGAAGTTGGTAGAGATCCATATCAGCAGCTTGCAAGCTCGTTTTAAGGTTAGTTTATTATGATTTTTGGTGCAGACACACAAAATAAAAATCTAAAAGATGCCGCCTCAAAAAGGGTAGATACATCTCCAAGAACCGAAACATCAAATAAGTATGCAGCTGCTATTGCATCAAGTAAAAATACTTCAGTAGGAGCTGACGAGTCTGGTCCAAAATCAGTCAGCCACTCACAAAGACCCACAAAATCAGATCCAGTAAAAGGCTCCTTTGAGGGGTACATGCACGGTGCGGCAACCCACATACAAATGAATAATTCTGGATATTTAAATCCAAGCGTACAAAAAGCAAGATACAATAAAGCAACGGCTAGTCACGCCGGAGCTGCAAGTTCATTATCATTTACAAAACCAGGTAGATCTAGTATAATGAATAACAATGCTAGAATTGGCGAAAGCAGTTCTTCTTCTGAAAGAATAAAAGAAATTAACAAAAGAAACAACCTAGTGTAAAATATGTCGAATATAAGTTTAACAACAATAAACTACTTAAATTCTTTATATTCTCAAACGCAAAATGGCGTCAAAGAAATAATAGGCGTACAAGCTTTTTTGAGTGGCCCATTTAAACTAATTATCAGCAATAGGACTTTAGATGATTTTGAAAGCTTCCTAAATAGCGGACAGTTCTCAACTAGACTTGGAACAAAAGGAGAGGAAAGAGATCTTCTCGAATTTGCGTTATCAGATTCTCCTAAAAAAATATTTACCTTTGATCCTGATGACGATTTTCTAATCGGCACACTTAACGCTTGTGTAAATGAATTTATACTAGCAGATGGAAAACATAATTTTGATATAGATATAAGTGAGAGTGTACAGAGATACTACAAGAATTTACATAAAGAAGCGGCACTAAATACTCCAAGTGAAATAAGAAAACATTTTTATGATACTTATTTCTATAAATATGATGCGTTCTACGAAACAAACGCAAGTGGAAGAACATACAAAAAATTCCCAAGTGCAGGAGAAGCTACATCTATAGCTCTAATAGTCAAATACGCAATGGCTACCCGAGTAAACAATTGGATAAAAGCAAAAGAAGGAAGAGCAAATAGAACTGATGAACAATTTTTAATCGAACTTGAAAAGGCGTTTTTAACAGAAGAATACGAATGGGAACCAACCTCTTATTTAGTCGAAGAGAGCACTGCTTTAGGTGATTTCATTAGGGCAGCAATCAATAAAAATAATGACAATAATAGTCAAGTAGAATCAATTTATAGTGGATTAATTCAGAAAGCATTTTTAGAATCAAATATTAATCTAATCTCTGAAACAAAAAAGAATTTTTTTTCGGGAACTTTTAGAGGAGCTGAAATAGAAAGAGCTTCTACGCTCAATAGTGTTGCATTAAATTCTTTGTTTAGTAAAATTGAGCAAAGCGGCCTACTGAGATTGGCGTCGTATGCGGGCTCAATATCGGAATTTGCCCGTCAAAGACTTTCTTCGGTAGAGCAACTCAAGAGATCTCCATTGGACTCACAAGATCCAGTAAGAGACTTGCCGTGGCTATCCCAATTGAATGAAGCAGTTCAATATTTATCTAGAGATCCGATAACCCTTGGCATAGTTAATGCGTATTTTCCAAGTTTAGTTAGTTTCTTTTTTGAATCCATAGCAGTAACTGTAGACTATTCAAACGGTGGCAGGGGTGGCGGAGAAGAAGATACAGTAAACAGCTTACAAGATTTTATTAAATCTTTAGAAAAAGCATTTGGCAGAACCGTAGACTTTAATGGAAAAGACATCACTGGATCTATATTTCAATTAGCAGCTAATTACGAAAACACAGCTAAAAAAATGAAAGCGGCGTTAGACGCTTCTCCTTATAGGGCTAATATTCAGCCTACTTCTCCAGATATATTCCATCTTCGTTTGGGCGCTTCAAATTTTTACGTTCCACCGTTGACAATAGACATTAACACGTTTTTCAAAACAGGCAGCTTGACCGGTGGTGCATTGAGGCAAAAAAGTAGTCCAAAATTTAATTCAGGCTACAAAGAAACTTCTATTAGAATTAAGTTGTTCTTTCCAAACTATGAAGAAATTTGGGGAATATCAATTGACGACGCCTCTAAAATAACTTTGAATGATAATTTTCAAATCGACTTTGGTTCTGATGGATCAAGTAATCAAAAAATAGATAAGTTTCTTTCTTCGCTTAGAGGTTTAATAGCTGCATTTAAATATTCGCCGTTTTTGCCAATAAGAAATGATTATTTAAATAGAATTCATGGAATAACTGCAGTTGCTCTTTCTAGCATGTCTATATCCACAGTGCCTAACTTTCCGTTTGCTCTGGCTGTAGATATAGAGCTTTTAAACTTTAATCATAAACCCTTCCTGCCAATGATTAATGACTTTAACCAAGCAATACATTGGGGTAAATACAGGCAATATATGGGTAAGGCAGCGGGTGCGTTACACAATTACGTTAATGGTTCTTTCTTAATGAAGACATCTAACGACAAAGAAAAACCGGGAACAAAAGAAGTAGAATATAAAGTCACTCCGTATGGAGCATCAATAGTAACCGACAGCGTATATAGAGATGAAAAATTTATTACAAATATCATTAGTGAATGGACAGATGGAAAAAATATATCATTTTATATTCCAGCTGAAACACAGACAAAAATATTTTTACCAGATTCAACATCTTTTAGAACAGATGAAGAAAAACTACTAAAAGACTCCGGAGAAGATTTCTGGGCAAAACTTCTTAATAGTTTTGGAATAGACCTAAATGAATCAGCTGGATATGGAATCCAATTAAGTGGAGTATATCAATTATCAAGAAATTCAACGGTAAGTCCAAGCGTTTATTATCACTTAAAAAATGCACTAGATCTGTTAACGGCTGGTTTAAGCGATAAAACTTCTCAAAGATCAATTTATTCATATGTTGCAACGATATTTGTACAGGAAAATAACTTAGGTGGTTCTGAAGCAGAATATATAAGAAATTTTGATTCAACAAATGCTCCAGGATCTATTCCAAAAAATTATAAATTTCAATCTAAAGATTTAGGTGGCGAAGATGGAATAACCCTTTCTCAAGCAAAACAATTTCTTAAAAAGATTTCCACGAATACAACCTCAATAATTGATTCGCAAGTTGATGCGATAGTAGAAGAAAAAGCAAAGAAACTTGGCTATAAAAAAGATTCAAAACAATATAACGACTTAAAAGAAAGAGTTAAGCAAGAAGTTAAAGATGGATTTAATATTCTCGTTTACGAAAGGTTTTTTAAGTCAGCTCCAATAGAAGCTTTGATGGAGGCCGCAAGACAAAGAAGTGGATCTTTCTCCTTTAGGGAATGGGAAGTCCCTATGATTAAAATAGATCTAGATCCATCTTCAGTAGTTGTCACTGGGGTCAGTGTCACACTTGGAAACAATCTCGCAAAACTGCAGCTTCAAATGCAAGACGAACCAACCTATCAACATATAGGGGGAAGAGATACTTATATAAATATCTCAATGAGAATTACAGGAGAATCAGAACTTAATAAAATAAAAAGAATTTTTGATCATGTGAATGCACTATCTAGACTAGAGCATTCCACTGGAGTTCTTGGGTTCATAGGAATTAAAAATGTTATCACAGCACTTTCTGGCGTTAAATATGTATTGCCATCCAATTACTCGGTAAATACAGTTCCTAACTATCCGCATGTTTACGATGTAAATATTTCTTTGTTAGATTTTGATATATTCCAGCAAGCTAGAGAAAAACTTTCGTCTAAGCAGCAGCGTCAATTAATAGAGGAGTTTGGATCAAAGAGAAATCCATTCTTTAGAATAAAGCAAATGTGGGGGATATTTAACGCTTATCCAGATTTTCCTCTAGAAGTAAAAGATGCAAAGAATGAAGTAGTTGGTCATTTGGATCCTGACTTTTATTTTAGAAGCTTTGAAATGTTTGATAAAGATGTAATAAATAATATTCAATATAGGCCAAAGCAACTGGCCCTTCCGGGAAATAATCAAGGAATTGGCAAACAAACGATAGACCTAGTTAGTCATCCAGTGGGCCAAAAGATAACAGATTTAATTAGAACATATTCAAATAATTACAACTATGCAGACTATGCGGGCGATAAAGTCCAGATTGAAAAAGATTTGGTTAATGAAGTAATTACCTATCTACAAATAAATCAAATAAGTTATGAATCATTTCTTGCGTTCTTCAACGCATATATAACTAACCCAAATCTAGTTGAAAGATCTAGTAGTAATGATTTGTCTATTTTTACATTAGTCAAAAAGAATAAGAAACTTATAACCGATGCAATTGAATATGATGCTAGCGAACAACTAGATGATACGCAAGCGTCTTTCTCTAATGCTGTTAGCTCTGCCCCTTATCAGGTTGGAGATCTTGACTACTCTAATCAAAAACTTCTCGCCCAAATTCAAGCTGCTCTAGATGGAAAATATAGCCTAAAAGAAGAAGATGAGGTTAGCTTCAGTTTAGACGACCTAGACTTCGTAGCAAACATGCAAACTTTTCCAATAATAGATCAAGATGAGCCAACAAAAATTCCAACAATGATGACCATAGGGTCACAAGTTTACCTTGGCTATACAGATACAGAAAAAGATGGAAGATTTTATTTAACAATAGATGGTAGAAATGTTAGAAAAACAGACAAAGGTAATATTTTAACAGGAAGAAACATAACAGACGATCATTCGGATCCATCTAAGGTTAATACAAAGAGCTCAGTATACGCATTGACGCCAATGTCTGAATATGGAAAGCCGTATTCTGGTAGTCTTGAAGAGCACTGGGAGAAAACCCTAGTAGATACTCAGTATAGAGACATCTCAGGAAGAATGCTCAGAGCGTTTCCCACCTACATGCTATGGCTAATAGACGAGGGTGGAATGACAGCGGGCGTAAAATTATTTGACAATTTTTATGGTCTTCAATCTATTATAGACTTCTCAATAGTTTCTTCTGAGGATTTAGTTGGAGACACTCTTGTTTTTAGACTATCAAATCTTTATTCAAAGCTTTCAAGAAAAGAAGCAAGTTCAATATTTAATCCCAATTTAGATCAATATGGAGATGAAAGAGTTCAAGATAATCCAGGTCTAACAGAGGGATTATCCGCAGTCATTGACGTTACATTAAATAAGGCAAGGAATATACTTGCCCACATGCAAAACGAATACGTTGTAGACATTGAGAATATAAGATTAAAACCTGGAGTAAGAGTCCATCTGAGGGGTGGTTATGGAGCAAATCCAAATTCTCTTCAGACGCTATTCAATGGAACTATAACTGAGGTAGAGCAAGGAGAAATTGTCACTGTAACAGCCCAGTCAGATGCAATAGAGTTAGGCGCAGTGGTTAATTCCACTAACAAAAAGGGTGACAGCGGAAAGATTGATGGAGGAATAAATACTGGTCTTTGGCTATCAGAACCAAGAGATTTAATGGTAAGACTTCTTTCAATGGGAACCTCTAGATTCAGAGAAGCAGTGGCCTATGCAAATAGGGGATTAGTATTTTCTGAAAATAAATTTGGAATAAGACATTTTGGTTCAATGATTTATGAGCCACTTTCCACAGAAGAAGAGATTAAACACTTCTCAAGAGTTGACGCAATTGCAGAAGCCTACAATCTGGTTGGGAATGGAAACATTGGATCCGCAGCTGGTCAATTATCAGACGCCTTTATTACAGGCACTCCAGAATATAGAGACGGAGTTTTTGGTTTAATGAATCAGCTTTGGTCGAATTTTTCAAGCCAAAGAGATCTTGAAGTATTTAAGAGAAATATATATCCAGGAAATGGAACTGGAATAGCTCAATTTTTGGGTGGCGACTTAGGAGATGGATGGACAAGTGTCTCCTCAATAACTCCAGAATCACAACCAAATGACAGAATAGACTATTTATCTAGATTAACGGATAGAACTTGGAATTCTTTGTTATCAAAATATGGCCAAGAAAGTGGAGTAGACGCAAAAATTGCGGTCGAAAATATGACTTCTGGAGGCTCGCTTATAGCTAGCCAGAGTGCAACCGCAACCAAAGTCGGACTAAATAGTTCAGTAACCGCTGCAGGTTTAGGTATAGCGGCAGTCGCGGGAGCTCCTGCTATTGGCGTAGCGTCTACGGTCGGACTGCTCGGCGTGCTTAGCGGTAGAGGTGGAAATAATATCATGAGAATGGTCGGCCTGCTATCGGCAAACGATGACGACGATATGCCGGGATTTGATGAGGTCTCTTTTAGAGCTCAAACCTATATGAGGACAGTTTGGGATCTATTTAAGACGTGTGCAAGACTACTTCCAAATTACATAGTTGCAGTAAGGCCATTTGAAGATAGATCAACAGTATTTTACGGTAAACCACATTGGCTATATACTTCTGGCTTAGTGCCAATAACAACTGGGCATCCAAATCAATCAAAGATGTTAGAGCTTGGTCTTTCCGGCGGTCCAAAAATAATAGATCCTGACTACGGACTTGCAGAAATAATGTCTCACATAAATCAGCAAGTAAGCCCTTACGCTGACGCAAACGCATTTATTAGAAGTAAAGATCCTATAGAGGCATTGCAAGAAATAGCTGTATTGCAACAAAAGTCCCAATCTTATTATCAAGCCTCTGGCGCTTTAAAGGGTAAAGTAATTAATTTTGATTCAATTAAATCTCAAACAATAATTGATTTAGATCCAGTTACAAAAAGACCTGGAAAAGTTGTAGCTAGACTTCCCAAAAATAGAGGCATGGTAACAATAGGATTCCACTTGCCAGTAAAATCAAAGCAGAACGCTGAAACAAATCATGTACAAATACCTCAACTTCCGTCTAGATTTAGGTATCCACTCTTTGCCTATAAGGGAATACAGTCTAAATACAGACTAGAAGATTATCCATTTCAGTTTAATCAAATATCTTATAGTCTATCGTTCTTTTCAAAAATAAAAGATGAATTAGGCGTACGGAAAAGGTCTAATTAATTATGATGATGTTAATGTTAGGACAACAGAAGCCACAGATAGAAGAGCGGCTTACACTTCTGCAATTCAACAAGTATATGGAATTGAATTTGCAGAGCAGCTTCGAGCAGACGTAGAAACATTTGAGACAAGAAATTATTCAGGATTAAGCGCAGCAAATCCACTTGAAAATTCTTATAGTTTTTCGAATGCAAAAATAGAAAGTATGGAAACACAGATAGAAATGCCGCTACCAGAAAAAGGTGATGTTGTTAATTTTTCTGAATGGACAGCTCCAGAAAATCCAATAGATGAACAGTTTTATGTTGCCATGAGATGGCCATATTTGCCATCCGCATCATCAGAAGAAATTGATAAATTTTGGTCGAAATACTTTGCTGGAAAAATAGCAAAAAATGAATTAGCAGGGCAAGTAAAAGACTATAAGAATTCTCATGTCTTAATATATAATTCCAGAAATAATATTGCAGTTGTTTGTAAGCCAGCTTATTTTTTATGGGGAGAGGAAAAAAGTAAAGTATTTAGACAACTTGCAGATACTTCAAACGCAGATGGATTTATCGAAGACTCTTTAGACTTAGCTGGAGAATTACTTTTTGGAACTTTTGGATATGACGCCGATTCGCCCAGCACCACTCCAGAATTTGCAGATATGGAAATATCAGCAGTAGTATCTCCTGACGCAGCTTTCTTTCTTGGAATTTTAACCAGTGAGAATAATCTTCGCACCACATCAACTGGAAAAGATTTTGGCGCAGGCTACAACGACATGCCGGTTCCACAAGATTGCCATTTTGCTTTTGTTCCAAACACTGTTCCCCTAGGCGTTGCAACTAGTATGTTTGTTCCGATTAAAAAGTTTAGAGCAAAAGATAGTCTTGGAAAAGAATTAGATGATTTTGTTATAGGTTTTGGAAATTTTGAATCTGAAGAAAATTTACAAGCTGAACTTACTGACTTTAATGATTCTATTTATAGAACAAGACCAGAGCTTCAATTAGAGAAAACAAGTATAAGTGAATACACTCCAGTCAATAAGTTAATTGAAATAGATCCTAAATATGGCGGAAATTATAGAACATATTTTCAAAGATATTTGTCCGCCGAGCCAGTGTCAAGTAATAATAGTATTTTTGAAGATCCAGTAAGTAAGCAGATTGGTTTAGATTTATTAAATACGTCTGGCGCTCAAACAGGAGACAACATAGCTGGAACGGGTAATACTTATTTTGCTCCAGTTTTTAGCATAGCTGATTCAACATCTATTGAGGCTAGAAAATACTACGATGAAGACTACGATTTAAATATGTCCGTCATAGCTGGCAATGGTAGAACAATAGACGAAGCGGAGGGGATATGGAATCAATTTAGAATAGGCTATCATACATATGATTCTGTTCAAGCAATATTTTCCGAAACATATTCTTTAGATCCAAATAACGATGAAGAATTTCCTGATTTTATAAAAAATTTGTTTATCAATGATTCTTCAACTAATAATGTATTCAAAAAGTTTTTCGAAAGCAACGACTCAGCAAGAGATGAATTTTCCATATTGTTTGGAAATGAAATTACTGGACAAGAATCTCTTGCAATAGAGTTTGCTAGAAAAAACTTTATAGACGCCTCCATTGAAAATGGTGGACTAGTAGAATATTTCAATGAATTAGTTAAAAATAAAATAACAAAATTTAGAGAAAACTTTTTAGTATATAATGATAGTTTTCTTAGGCAAGAATTAGGGGAAGAGGAAAACGTCCGAGGTTCTGAGGTAAACGGCGAATTAATAAAAACTCCAAGACAATTGTTCTTGACACTAGTTGGTATATTTAGGCAGGTTATGTGGCAAGATCCTTACGCAAGGGCCTGGCTAGTGCTTAAGCCATCAAGAAAAGTCGGCTTATTCCGCAGTAAAGATGAGCAGTGGGATTTTAAAGCAGTAGATAAGATATTTGCTGCTTTCATAAATCCAAATAATACTTATGCAAAAGATAAAAAGAAATTTATGCAGCTTCTTTACAACAATAGAGGAGAAGGCAGTAGTGCAACAAACTTAGTATCTAAAGCAATTTCTAATGTAGACAACTTTTGGGATAGAAATGTTGGAGTTATATTCTCGGCAATGGGCAGCGCTCTAACTGGATTGCTTCAAACATTCAAGCTAAATATGATGCAAGCAGGATATGGAATATCTGAAGCTGGTCAGCTTGGTAGGCAAGCAAATATATTAAACAAGGCATTAAATGATTCTATTTATTATAAGTTAGGTAGGCCAGGATCTCTATTGAGATCAGTTGATAATCCTTTCACCAGAGAGTACGGTGAGCCAGTTATAGAAGTTAGAGAGCCATTCCAAAGAATACACTATCTAAGTTCATTTAGCCACATACTTTCTAATCAGATTAGAGAAACAAATAACGATGTTTCAACCGTAATAACAGCGGTTTCGGATGGAAAATATCCGGTAACAGTTGCGCTTGATAAAGGAGCGTCACCGGAAAGAATGAATGAAACAACTGTTGAAACAGGAATATATTTTGATAATCCTGTCGGAGAAGGATTTTTTGGATTCTTACATCCACTTTTGCATCCATTTGAAACTACAAGAGGAATTGTAAAAAATGTTACTGGAAGCCCAGATGAACTAGCCGCTAAAAGAATAGCACTTTCTCATCTTAAAGAAAATGTTAAAGATATATATGGCGGAGAATTACTCATAGTTGGCAATGGAGATATAAGGCCACATGACCTTGTTTACATAGCAGACGTATACGAGAGAATGTACGGAATATTTGAAGTTGAGCAAGTAATTCATCATTTTACTTCAGAGCTTGGATATATAACGTCAATAACGCCGAATGCCTTAGTTACTGTTAATGATCCGGCAAGATGGTTTATGACTTCTTGGCTAGATTCATGGATGAATACTCAGGCAATAAGAAACGATACGAGACTATTCTTAGATTCTGTGAGGGCAAACAATTCTGGAATATCTGCAGGAGGAAATATTTCTATAGATAGGCTAGCAGATAATCTCAACGCACAGATGATGCGGAGGACTTAAATTTACACACGGCGCTTCGGCTCTAGTAAAAGACGTTGTAGCGTCCATGACTTACGATTCTTTTTCTGAAGAACCTTCGTTTACTGAGGAGGTTAGAAAACAAGCTCAAATCAACGGAAATAACGGAGCTGTCGGCATTGCATCATTTATAGGTGGAATAACAGGATCTGCTGGTGTTGGCGTTGGTGCGGCAGCAATAGCTGGCACTACTGGAATAGCCGCCGCAGCCGTAGCCATACCAACAGCTGGACTATTTGGTCAGCTTCTATGGAAGGGCTGGAGATGGGTAAGAGATAATCTTTTAGATCAACACGGTGCCTACGTTCAGTATTTAAATAAAAATGGTCAACCAATGGACGGCGGCTTATCATACAATCAGGGAATGGTAGTTGGAAGATATCATTCAAAGGCTCTTCTTCCTGGAATACTTGGGGTAAGAAGAAGGGCAAGAACGGCAGATGGACACGCCTATATTAGAAGTGATGATTTATTTAAGAGTCTTGGCTGGAATGAAGTTGAAATAAAAGAACTAGTAAGATATATAAGTTATGAAAATGCACTAGTGCATTCGAAAGTATTGGGCTTGTCAAATCTTGGTCCAGAAAAAACTACATTTGAACCTTTCTTTAAGGTTTTGTGCAAACTTGACACATCAGAAGGTTTGCCAATTAGCTCATCAACCTCATCAGCTGGAGCTAAAAAGAGTGGAATTAAAGACGCAGACACTATAGCCGTTGTAGATATAATTAGTGGCAAGAAGTTTGATGTTCGTTTTGATGGCATAAACGCACCAGAACAAGCCATGATAACACCTCAATATGGAGATCCCAAAGATGATAATTATACAGAGGTGTTAGCAACGATTATAGACAAGCAATCTCCCGGTTATAAGGCTACGACATTTACTGCAAACGCACTAACTGACAAGATCTTTTTGTTGAGAATTAAGCAAGACGCCAATGGAAATCTATCTGCAGATTCTAGTGAAGAAACTTTTGCTCCTGGATCAGAAACAAATACAGAGAATAACTATCTAAAAGAACTTTTTGGAAGAACTTTGGCAACTATTTTCTATAAAACATCTTCAACTAATCTATCTAATATAAAGAGTTTTGTACTTAATATATTTATTAAAAATAATTTAGATTATGATAAAATTAAAAAAGAATTTAAAGACAGTTTATATGGATCTATATTTGCCGTAAATCAGGTATACGAAAAAGTTTACGGACAGGTAGATTCTTTGACAAATGTTGATCATAGTGTCGGAGTAATAGACGGCGGATTCCTTAATACTATAACGGCTCAAAAAATATACTCAAATATGGTTGAGATGAAGATTCTAGAAGAGTTATATTCCTCCGCCTCAAAATGGCCATTAGTTCTATGGGACGAGTACTATGATGATGGCACTCCGTATACTCTTAATTGGGAATTGGTCATTAATAATTTGGCCAGCGTGTACGCAAAAGATCTGTTGACAGAATCAAACTCAGTCAATAATGCAGTAGATTCGTTGGGAATTCCAACCAAGGTAGGTGAAAATTAAAAATGTCTTATTATGATTTTACGCCAGAAAACCTAAACGACTCCGCTTCTTTAACTAAGAGTATAGTTAAAAATATTAATCCAAAAAATAGCCAGCCATTTAATAAAACATCTTTGGCCGATAGAGGGTATCAAGGTCAAACCCTAACAAGCGTAGACTTAATATCTGCTGCTTCTGGAAAAGAGTTATTGGGAAATACTCTTTATGGGAATCTTTATAGAATGAATATAGCTAGAGAAAATTTAAACAGCTTATCAAATACACTTTTAGAAAATAAAATTACTAATGATCCAAATGTGGACTCCGCTTCTTTAGCATTAAATATTTTTGCCAGAAGTGGAATTGGTTTGCAGGGGTCAGCTGGTCTTGTTGATTCATTTAGCGAAAATTTAATGATGAAATATGGAAGCGGATATTCTCCAGAGACAACATCAGTAGAGGGTTTGGCGCATGGATCAGTTGACTACGCCGGTTCTTCTGGTTTTGTTGGAGCAGGTGTAAGGCCAATAGCTCTTGATAAAGATATGACCGCTCAAGAAAAAACTTGGTATTTAAATAGAGCAGAGTTGTTAGCATCAAAGTTAAATATTTCAGCAGTCGATAAAGGCATACTTAAAAATGGGTTTGAATTTGATATAAGAGACTCAAATACTGAAGTGTTCTATAACACTAGCTCAACTGTGCCGCGGAGCAAAAGACGTAATAGAAAGAAAAATATCCGAAGATATTGTTACAGCACCCTCTCAAAAAGCGTATATATCAGCTTCTTTAATAGAATTTTTGTTAGTTCTTTTGTCTGATTCTTATGGTCCAGCACTAAAATTAACTGGAGGTTTTGGCACTCAAAGGCAAAACGATACGCCAAAATCTTCTGGAGCACCATCAAACACTATAACAGATCACGCATTTGGTAGGGCTTTTGATTTTTCCTCAATTCTTCCGGTTAATCATTCAACCGAAAGAAAATATGAAAAAAATTTGAACAAGATAACAACTAAAGAGGGTTATCAATATCAACTTAATTTGTTTTTAGCAAAACTTAACGCAATGCCGCTGCACCTTATTCCAGATTTTATTTGTGTATCAGCTAAATTTGTAGACGCTTCGTATGATACATATACGCCAAAAACTACATCTTTAGATACAAAGTATACAAATTTAAAATATGTAAAACTTAAAAGAGATTTTTCTGGTCATGATGATCATATACATGTAAGTTTTTCTCCAGCTAGAGGCGGCATCTACAATGGACAAGGATCTTTGACTAGCGCTTCTTCCAATTCTTCATCTGAATCAAATGAAAATGGAATTGAATATCAAGATTCTTTTTTAAGAACAAGAAGAATTTCTTCAACAAATTTATTAACAAAAGATTATACTAATAATTCTCAACAAATATCTCCAGAAGATATTTTTAATGCACTTGTAAATGTCGGCTTGTTTACTCCAGAAGCGGCAGCTATTTTTGTTGGATTGGCCAATAGAGAATCTCAGAGAAAACTTTACATAGTTCAAGAAAAATGGGGCGCTATAGGTTTATGGCAAATATCTACAGCAATAAAAGACGGAGGATCGGCAAATTGTCAACTTCTTCTTCCTGAAAAATTTCAAACACAATACTGGAAATTGGCTCTTCCAGATAAGCAAGATATTCCAGAAAGTTCTATAGACGCAGAAATTAATGCTAGGTGCGCTTCTGGTCAACCAGGGTTTGGTATTGATAAATTTGATAAAAGACTTTGGAATTTAACAAATCAAGTTTATTTATTAAGAAGTAAAATAAATAGATTTAATTTTAAGCAACCAGTACAAGATTTGCCGATAGAACCATGGGGTGATAATTATCTAAAATATGGATTTATATCCAGTACTAACTACTCAAATATGCAATTTGAAGATGTTCTTTCCGTATATCAAAAAATGACTAACAAATCAGAAGGAACATTGAGAGATTGGATAATGCAAAAAGTCAAAGCCAAATCACGAAAATCCAATACACTTAACCAGGATTCAAAGGAAGTAGAAAAAAATGGAAAAACATTTTTAGAAAATTGGTTTAATGGCACTAAGTATTTAGCTGTATTTGAGTAAGAGGTAAAAGCATGCCAAGTAAGTATCCAAAATTTGATAATAAAATTCAAAATCAAATAGATCAATCTAGAATGCGTCAGGCCAAAACAAGGCCAGGTGTAATCATGTCTTTTAATGTAGAAACCAATACCGCTTCTATAATTTTAGATGATCAATATTCTGGTCAAATTGGAAACACACTAAATAATGTCCCCTGTCCTTCAACTCCTGGAATACAAACTGTTGCACCGAATCCAGGAACAAGATGCTTAGTGGGCTTTAGAGATGATAACGAAAGATTTGCGTATGTTATTATGTACTTTGACGAGCCGCAATTTAGTTCAAATTACATGTATAATTACAGTGTCAATACAGGTGTTCCGAAATTTATGGCCAGGTAATTATGTCTAATCTATATACAGAATCAGTAGAGCCAGAAAAAAACTTTTCTGTAGCCGGAGAACTTAAGAGAAGAAATGAGTTTTCCAGAAGAGAAGTTGGATTCAATCATCCAGATAATAATTCTTTCTTAAGATTAAACGACGATGGAGACATAGAGATATTTGCAGCTCCGGGAGTTGGTATAGTTATAAGTGGAACAGGCAGATCCATATCTTTATTTGCTGATAAAATTAGGATGTTCTGCTCAGAAACAGGATTAAGATGGAATAATTTTAATTTTAATTATTCAGCTATTGACTATTCTCAGCCAACATTAGTTAAAGTGGACCCAAAATCAATACATACGGCCCAAAATGATGCACAACATTATTTAGCTAAACTAAAGACCTTAGAAGAATCAGAAGAGCAAAAAGCCGTTACTATAAAAGGTGATTATCAATTTGCGCCCCAAGGGCCAGATACTAGTCAAACATATAATTCTTTAATTCCAACAGAAGGGCTTTCCGAACAAGAAGTTATGCTTGTTCAGAACATACTGTCAGAGCATTCTAAGGAATATATTGAATATTTGGTGGAATTAATAAAGCAGGGATCTACCTTTGCACAAGCAAAATCTAAGGCTGATGAGATAAAAAATGTCTGATTTATATTTTACAATGACAGGAGATATACTGGTAAACGGAAATAAAGATATTGCCAGAACTACTTCTAGTCTTCAAGATGATATACAACAGGTTTATCTAAGACTAATGACTGAGCCTGGAGATTTTTACATTTATCCATCTCTTGGCACAGACCTTTCAGTGCTATACGGAATGCCGCAATCAAAAGAAACTGGAGATTTTGGCAAGAGGTTGATAAGAGCCGCACTTGAAAAAGAAGATGTTTTCAGGGGAAGAAATATACAAATAGAAGCAATTCCAACTGGACCAGATACTATAAGGTTTGACGTTCACATTATAACAGATACTAATGAGCCAGTGGTTCTTTCTGTATCTCAGGACCTAGGAGCATAATATGCCTATATATGGAACAAGACAAAAAGAAGAAATACTTACTTCTATTTTAAATTCTTTAGAAAAGGACGCTGGAATAACAGCAGTCTATCCTGGCTCAATAGCAAGAGCTTTTGCCGAAGCGATAAGTACAGAGATATCAGATTTGTATTCTTCTTTAAATTTCAGCTTAAGACAAGGTGCACTTTCTACAGCATCTGGTAGAAATCTTGATTTGATAGGTGAGCTTTATGGAATAGTTAGAAAACAAATTTCCGACGCCGCAGCTATTGAAAGACAGTCTTTTAATATTGAATTCTTTATACAGAAACCCTATAGTCAAGACATAACAGTGCCGAAAGACACTATGATACTAACCAATGTTGACAATTTTTCCGTAAGACAGTATAGGTATAAATTAAATGATTCTGTACTTATTCCATCTGGATCAACAAGAGCCTATGGATTAGTTATTGCAGACTTTTCTGACAATACTTATGTGGCGCCAAAGAATTCTTTAACATCACACAATTTCATAGCTCCTCCAGGAGTGGTTATTTTCTGCAATAATCCAAAAGAAGTTTACTCAGCAATAAATTCTGAATCGGATGACAATTACAGAAGAAGAATAGTATCCTCCATAAAGACTAGGGCCGCTGGAACAGCAGAGTCGGTCCGATTTGCAGCTCTATCAGTTAAGGGCGTAAGGGATGTTAGAATAAGAGAAAGTTCCTATGGCGTTGGGTCCTGTGATGTTATTGTTGTTCCAGAAAACCTATCAAGCATTAAACAAATGCCAGAAGTAGTGCTAGCGGCAATAAGCTCTGTGAGACCAGCTGGTGTTAGGTTTAATATTAGAATAGCAGAAAAATTGGCGGTCAATGTATCTGCAACCATATCTCTTTCAAATGCAGTTGGCGATACACTAAATGCTGGAATAAAAAATCAAGCAGCTTTGTTTGTTAAAAGATATTTAAATTCATTAACAATAGGGGACACAATCTCTATAACAGAAATAGAAAGACAAATAAGGCAATCTTCTGACTACATAAGAAATGTGGTCATTAGTTCGTTCAATATCGACGGAAAAGAAATGCCATTTATGGACTTTACTCCATCGAGTGACAAGGTTTATCCCGCAGCTGGAAATGTATCTATATATTCTGTTATAATGGGTCAATCCAATTCATAGTCACAGAGTAGGTTTTATTTAAATGAGTAAAAATTTTGTTATCACAAATACATATATAGTTCGTGCTCCAAATGTTTCCCAAGCCAAAAGTCTTGTCTTTGAAAACATAGGTAAAGGCGACATTTTAGATGAAGATTTGAATGTAACAGAAATATCAGAAGATGAAATAATTGAATACATCAATGAAAAAGATGGTTCTTATAGCCAATCATCAGTTATTGGAATATCAGAAGATCAAGAGTACGATACCGCAGATCCATCCTTGGTTTCTATGGTTGCGGATTCTAGAAATGATTTTCTTAGATCAGAAAATAAAAGACTAGCAAAACTAGTAGAAAAACATAAAAACGTTCAGCACGAAACTGTTGTAGCAGCTTACCAGGCAGCATTTGATGTTTTTTCAAATTTTGAGATTCCCAAGATAAAGCAACCAGTTCTTAGGAACAATAGCAAACATAAGACTCCTGAAACAGCAGTGGCTGTGTTCGCTGATTGGCAGTTGGGCAAAGTAACTCCTGATTATAATTCTGACGTATTAGAAAAAAGAATAGAACAATACACAGAAAAGCTTCTTGAGATAACAGAAATTCAAAGAATGGATCACAACGTTGACAGCCTGCACGTATGGCTGCTCGGCGACATTGTAGAGGGAGAAGAAATATTTCCTGGTCAAGCTCACTTAATTGACTCGGGACTATATAGGCAGGTTGGTATAAATGGCCCAAGAATCTTGTCAAAGTTCCTAAGTACAGCATTGCAAAACTTTAAGAATGTTCACGTTGTTGGCGTTATAGGTAATCACGGTGCTGTTGGGGGTAAGATGAGAAAGCAGCATGATCCAGAAACTAATATGGATAGACTTCTTTACAAAATAGTTGAATTAATGTTTGATAAAGAAGATAGAATCACATTTAATATTCCAGATGGAGCCGGAGAAAGAAATTGGTACGCAGTAGACAGCGTTGGCAGCTATAGCAGCCTGTTGATACACGGCGATCAATTACCTTCACCAACTTCATACCATGGTTACTATAAAAAGGTAATGGGCTGGAAAGACGGCGCAATACCAGATCATTTTGATGATGTTTTTATGGGTCATTATCATCAGCAATTTAAGATGACGATAGGCAGCACCATGCTAAGAATATCTGGTTCCCCTGAAAGCCACAATACATATGCTCAAGAGTTCTTTTCGTCAATGAGCAGACCATGTCAGCATTTGATGTATATTCATCCAGAGCATGGAGTAACATCTGAATATTCAATTTGGTTAGATTAAGTTAAAAAGGATCAGAGATGAAGAATTATTTGTTAGGTCTTCGTAGCGGAGACTTCAACAAGAATCGGGAATATTTGGACCTCTGATCCTATTAACGTATATAATAACAGCTTTTATAAAAACTTTTCTTATAAAAGATCAGCTACTGGCCTTAATCTAATAGGCGATTTTACATTTGTAGGAACCGAACAAACATCTCCATCATATTCTGGAACTCACGCAACTCCACTCGATGAAAATGCTGTCTATGTCACCAATTACGGAGAAGTAGTTTACGATAACGCTACTCCAGATTTATTGAGATTTATTGACTACTCTTCTAGAGTAGACATCATTTCTTTTAAAAGTCAATTTACAAATTATAGTGGATCTGAACAGCCGACTTTCACGCTGCAGATGTACGAGTCAGATGAATATAGTGGGCCTTGGTTAAAGTCTGAAATATCAAGTAATTCTACTGCTATTTTTTTAAATAATTGTAAAAAATATGTAAAGATAGAACTAGAAATATTTACAGAAGAAGAAGATGTAGAGGCACTCGGTCTTCTTTTGTTTGTTAATGTATTGATACATGATCCAACAAGTCCTGTTCTCTCTGATTCTTCAAGAACAATACTTTCTAGATTTCCAACTTGGACAGCTCTTTATGAAGATTCATTAGAAAAAGCAACACCAGAATTATCCACACCGATATCAACTGGCGCAAAATTTCTCAATTCTTTAATTGGAGAGCATCTCGATGAACTGGATGCCGAGCTAGATCTAAATAGTATAAATTTTTATATTTCTACTGCAGATGAAGATTTGGTTGATTGGCTATACGTAACCTATAACGCTCCAGCAGCAGCAATAGAAGTTCTTGGAGATTCTGTTCCATTGGCGAGGTCTTCTTCTATAGAGAGCTTTTATTTAAATAAAAAAACAGATTATATTTATTATCATAATATATCAGATAATCAAATTATAACTCTTAAAAAATTTGAAAATTTAACAATTGACGGTCAAAGTTTTGATCAAAAAGTTTTATTATTTTTTAATATATTTGATGAATTTGGTGCAAGAGTCGGTCTTAGAAGGCTTTATCTAGAGTCAAATGAAAATTATAAAAAGAGAATACTTGATGTATATCAAAATATTCCTTCAGTTGATAAAGAAGGCGTAAAAAGAACCCTAAGAAGAGAGCTAGACATATGGAGAGCCTATGGCGCAACACCAGATTCAAACTATCTTGGTGCAACTCCTGAGATTCTTGAACTTGAAGACATAGAATCATCTACTCCATACTTTGCTTTTGATGGAGTTCCGCAAAAAGAATTTGTAAATTTTGTTAAAAATATAAACGAAAATTATCCTTCAAATTTTGGATACATAAATTGGGACGAAGGAATTTGGGACTATGCAGGACTAAAATACGAAGGAATAAATACTGTTCCTTTCAAGTATGATGTTGCAACTCCTATGGGAGAATACTTTCAGCCGGGAGTGGGAGACCTTTCTGATGTTCAGGTTATCGTAAATAATGATTCCTTTGCAACTGTTTCATTTGAAGGATATTTTAAGGCAGATGGTTTTAAGGTATCATCGTATGAAGATGTTTATGCTCCAATTAAAATACTTTACGAATACTATGGCGATTACACAAAAACAATTCCAGATCCAGACGCAAATAATCCCGACGCTGCATCGCCATCAACAAATGGCGGTGTTTCTTTGGTCTATGAAATACATCTAGATTCACACAATCAGTACGCAACTCCATCTGTATTTTATAAAAACTTTTCCTACTCAGACAGAGAAGATTTTATAGTTAAAAACTATTTTTCAGAAAATAGTCCCGCAAGTCCCGAGTTTAATCACATTTCAATATTTAACGAAGATGGATTTACAGATCCAAATATAGGATTCCTGGAAAAGACATACGGATACGAGTACGCAAATGCCGATGCGACTCCGGTGAATCAATCAATTTCTTTGGAAAACGTAAATCAAATTGTCATTGTAAACAGCGCACAGTGGGATATAGATACGCAAACCTATTTAGATTCCTATAACGCAAACTATAGAGTATCTTTTAATGAACATGCAGCTGGCTATACAGTCAATCCAGCTTTTGAAGATACTATATCTATATCAAGTCCAAACATAAATTACTTCAACTCTAATTTTAAAATTGGGTCAAACGTATACGGAACAAAAGTTATAACTGGAAATTCTAATAGTATTCAATCCGAAATCTTTATAAATAAAGATAATGACATATCATCTATGGATGATGAAGTTTTATCAATTCAGTCATTAAAAGACTCTTTAATTTATCCAATTGGATCTACTCCTCAAAATATTTATATAAATAATTTACAAGTTGATTCGATACCTTTGTATAAGGTTGATCCAAACGTAGAAATATATCAAGAGCAAGCCTACGGTGGAAGATCTATAGATCCTTATTCTGAACTAGAATACTTTATTCCATCATCGCCAAATATTATTCTTGAAACATATAATGGATCTAACACTTCTGGTGCGCCAGATCAATCAGATTATTTTGAATCTTCAACAATAAATTATTCTTCACTAGCAGAAACATTAGTTATAACTACTGGATTGTCAGCAACTCCATATTACCCATTTAAGAAGCAAGTTTGGTCCCTGATAGGAGAAGAAGAAGCTAAAAGTACTCCAATGGTCTTTGGCTATCTAGATCGATTCGGCAACGCCTACGAACAAAACGAACAAATGGAAAACTCTGGAAGATCTCCAAATCCAAATAATATTGATTCTTTTGTTAGCAAATATAATTTAACTGGAGAGTCTTTTGGTATAACCACGCAACAAGTTTTAGACGGCGAATATGTAATAACAAATATAAATCCAGTAAGTCTTTCAGATGAGATCGTTTTAACTAGCTCAAAAACAGCGGTTTCTTCTAATACATATTCTCCAGATACATTAATTGATGTATTGTACGAAGAATATGACTCTTCAATACAGAATTATGTATACTCACCAATACCAGTAGACGCAAAAGTAGCGGGTGTATTTAACAATAAGTCACTTAATATATTTGATTCAAAGAATCCAGACCTATCCGTTGGTTGGTTGTATCTTCCCGAAGAAGATTACTACGTTTACGCAAAACCCATTTTAGATGTTTATAATGGAAGATTCTTTGAGTTAGATACTACAGAAGTTCCAAGTCAAGGAGCGCCAATATTGGTCACAGTTTACAACGATTCTTCAACAGTGCAGTACAGGGAAGCGTTCTTTAATGATTCTTCAACTCCTGGCAATATAACATTTTACAATACCGAAACGTTAATTGGATCTGACGACCTCGCTTTGTATCTTTCTTATGAAAATGTTTCAGATATATATATAGAAGATGTATTTTCTGGAAGGGTATTAGTTCAATCCCCTTTGAACCCAGAACTTTGGATATGGACACTTGTAGATGAAGACGGAAATTATATATTAGACCTAGAAGACACAGGTACATACTATATATCTAGTTTAGATTATATTCAAAGTGGAGAAGATTTCTATTATCTAGTTTCAAACAGACTACAAATATTAAATTCAACAACTCACGAAAGTATAATTATTCCTGGCAGAGAATATACTGTAAGCTATAGATTAGCGGAAGCTTTTTATTCGGAAAGAAATGATAAGAAGATATATCTTTCATCAACTCCAGGTGTAGATTCCGTATACAATGTTGTTTATGAATCTTCAAAATATCTTGAAAGCACACCTTCTGGTTTATCATTAAGCTCAATTGATAACCCAGTAGATGAGGGATATATTTTTGTATCTGATTATGAATACGATTTTGAAACAGCTTCAGTTTGGATTTCTCCACAAAAAATTTCGAATAGTCCAGATGATATAATTTATTTATCAATAATTTCATATGATATAAATGGAAACCCAAAACCATATCAAACGTTTAGAATTTATGGAGATAACCTACTAGCTGAAAATGAATATGTCACAACTAACAATAATGGTTTTGGAAAAACAACCCTAAGATACACCGGAACAACCGAAGCAACAGTTGTAACACTAACTGTTGATGGTGTGTCTTATCCGTCAGAAAATGCAAATCAAAATAGCTCTTCTGGTTCATTTTCTCAGGAATTTTCAATTGACTTGTTTAAAAATAATGAGTTTACATACGAACTAAAGGCAGCCGCAGATAAAATAAGCATTAAAGCCAACGCCACAGACGACGTATTCATCAAGGGTTATATAAGACAAAATAATATAGCCCCAAGTACTCCTCCAGTTATCTATTGGAGAAAGGCCAGAACGGCTTATGAAGCCTTGGTAGATTCAGCTTACGATGTAGCTTCAAGCACCCCAGGAAGATATGGGGATGCAGGAACAGTTCAAGCTGATGAATATGGAAACTTTATAATTGGCCCATTCTATGCTCAAACCAGAATAGATCCAGGATTATGGTTTGTTGTGGTCGATACGGAAATGGCCGCTACTCCTAGCGCAACTCCTGTTACTATATATGGGGACGTAGTTTATTGGTTTGAGAACTATGACAACATACACTATTCCAATGAGCCGGTCCCATTACCAAGATTTTACACAGCAATACCGTTATCGGGCACTGATATAGTCTCGGAGCCACAATTTAGCTATAGGCATTACGATCAAGAATACGATGCAACGCCTTCGGCTACTCCACAAATTGGATGGACACCTCCTAGATGGTTCCCAATTTCAAGATACGAACAGTATCAAATGGGTCTTTTGGGTTCAACCCCAAATTTTGTTAGCACGTATAATAATATGAATAATGACTATGAGGACAGTTAAATGAAGCAATTTAAAAATTTAACCCAAAACGCAAAAGAGAATGCAGCCAAAATAGGCAAGATTGTACCAACCGATGCTGCTAACTTGGCATTTTATTCTAATGAGCAGCTGTCTCCAAGTAGCAATCTTTCTGTCATAGATGTTTCCGAAGCTATACCTGAAAATAAAGCATCAATTGCCAGCGGGGTAAAAACGTATTTTGCAAATGAACTTGGAATTCTAGAAGACGAAAATGGCTCAACAGTATTTCCTACTTCTAACTTATTAGTAAGTGATACTATATTGTCAAAAGATTATGTTACAGAAGAATTAAATGAATTTGAAATAAATAGCTTAGAATTTTTTCACTATTATTATGTAAGTAGATTTTTTACTGCAGCACCAGGAGGGTACAGCATATCTGAGTTGGATGATTATTTAAATCCATCTTCAATTAAATATCTTAATATAAAAGTTATTGACTCAAATAATCAAGAGTATATAGATATAAATACTGGAAGAAAAAAATACAAAATATTATTAGATCCATACTTTACTAATCAAAATTCAGAAGAAGCAGATATTCCATATAAGGTTATCGTTGGACTAGACGCTAGTAGTCCAGTTGGACTAAAACTAATCTACGACAAAGTTGAGTGCGACTCAGACGGAAGAATAATTAGTCAGAACCTAAGGTATTCAGAAACAATAAATGCAGCACCGTACTTTAAGCTTTTGCCAGAGGAAAGTTTTGTAGTAGATAATAGTTATAGAAAAAAGGTTTTTTCAGTTAAAAAATATAATAAAAAATATTCTGACATTTTCACCAGCTACTCTACTCCCACTGGATATAGCGCTTACGTACCCAAAAAAGCTCTAGCTGATAATAGAACATTTGAAGTATTCAACTGGAGACTAATTGCGAGATCAAAACAGTCACTAAATCTTGAATTAGTTGATTACTTTGCAGATTTAGAAAATAATACTGGAATCAAACAAAAGACAGTTAGCGCTGCTGTTCTTTATGATTCTACAGATACTACTTCACTAGACAATATAAAGCCATATGTTTTTTATAGATTAGAAAATTCTGCTTTTAATTTTTCAAAATTCTCATTTGAAAATCCTCTTCAAAATAATCAAGAAAAAAATAAAGCTTCTTACTGGATGGTTGATATAAACTCAATTGATTCATTAAATCAATTTGACGTAGTCGCCTTTAGGCCAACCAAAAAGCTTTCGGAAAGAGCAATTTCAATAATATCTAATTATGTAAAACTTCAGAATGGAACAATAATAGTTGATGGATCAAACTATCCATCAGAAGAACCTTTTATTAGCAGTGAAATTTTTATGTATGGAATTTCAACATCACAAGTTCCTACATATTATGGCTACAATGAGTCTTCAAAAATATTAGATGAAAATAAAAATGGTGGATGGAATATAAATCAATCTATATTTGAAAACGAAGATTTTGGAATATTCGGATTAAAAAAGGGTACATACAGATACCTGAATTCAGCTGTTAATTCAAGGTCATTTTTAAACATTGGATCATCTAGCTCTAGCAACAGTTCTGTTGGAGCACTCTTTGAGTTTGCATCCCAAGGAGATTCAGTAGCTCAGGGCAATATCATATTTACTTCATTTTCATTTTTAGAATATTGCAATTCTATATATAGCATATCTTCTAAGGCTACTGTATTGAATTCAAACAATGGCGATACAGCAATAGACGAAGCAGAAGAAAATTTGCTAGCTTCAGTTACTGAGGGTCCATTTAAATTTCTTTACAACTGCGTGTCGTATGCCATGTATTCAAGAGCATATGCTGGAACAGTTTTAGATACAAGATCTTCTTTGTTTAATTTTGTTGGAGAGTGGAATTCTTCATGGGTAATGAATCAAGATGCGCTTTTAGAACAGGAAAAAGAAGCTCATTTCAAAAACATAGCAATAGATTCGTCTAACAATAGGTACGCAAGAGATCTAACTCTTTCTTATAATTCAATAGAAGATTATTATGTAAAGAATATTTATAACAGTCTTCCAACATATCACAGAGATAAAATTGCATACATTGATTTGTCTCAAGTTGAATTTTTTATTGAAGTAACTAATCCAGATGTTATTATTCATAACTCAGAAAAAATAACAGATATTTCTCAAGCTTTAGAGCAGTACAATATACCAACTTCTTATATCGTCCACAAGATTAACAACGCTAAGCAAAAATCTTACGCCTATACAGACACAATATCTCCTGTGATAAACATTCCAGATGGATTTGGTCCGTATGTTGTTAAGGAAATTCCTTCGATAAAGAGTTCTGGGACAAAGTCTCTTAGTAATCAGATAGATCCAATAAACTATTTTCAGTCTTATCCATTTGAATTGGAATCAGCATACTCTTATCAAACCGCAACTGATAAGCCTTTAAATTTTTCTGGAGACTATTCAGCTAATGTCAGAATACATTACCAGGGCACAGCTGAACTTCCCGTTAAAAAACCAGTAGGAACTGTAGTCAGAAATTACGTAACACAAGTGCCAAGAGGAGAGCCGTCTAATCAAGATCGAGTTGTAATAATTCCTGGCCAGCCACTTCCAGAACAAAATTGTGTTAATATAAAATCAATATTTGATTTATTTTCTCCACAAGGTCAAATTCCAAAAACAAATGGATATCAGTGGAGAGCATTTGATTATACTGGAGACATCGACGCTGGAAATACTAGTTCAGAAATAAAAATAAATTCAACAACAACAACAAGATTTTCTCGGAACAGCAGATAGGCCGAATTTCACAACAACAACTTCTGTATCAGGAAATTCTAATGAATACGTAAAATATATACAGTCAGCTTTAAAGTCTGGTGGATTCTATAACGCAACCATAGATGGAATTTTTGGACCAGTAACCAAATCAGCTGTAATAGCGTTTCAAAATTTCATGAAAACTTATAAACCAGTTTACACAACAGACGGCACTATCGACAGTGAAACAAAAGCCCATATAGCGTTTTGTATTAAAAATGGAATTCGTGGCATGGAGCGAGGAAGAAACGCCGGATCTCCTAAGTTCTACGACGCAGCAAAAGCTCAAGGGTCATTATCCCAAATTAATTCAGGTACTCCACATAGGAAAATAAGCTATTCTGGCGGAGGCATAGGGACTACAGTAACTCAAGTAAAAGATATAATATTTTTTACTATACCATCTGCCGGTGAAACTGTAGAAAAAGTTACTGTTAACTTTGGCTCAAATGCAAATTGGAGAAAACTAAATATTGTAAGTTACGGATTTTCTTCAACGGACCACTCAAACTCAGTATCCTCAATCCAAGATGTATTTTCTTCATATAGATCAACAACAATCAATAAATCTCCTGATTCATCAGGCAATGTAACTCTAGAAATAGATCAGGCAATATCTAACGCTAAGTTTATGTACATATATATACAGACAAATAACGATACAATAAGCAACAAGTACGGAAACGCAGAAGGATATCAGATATCTTCAATAAAGTGTAGTTTACTTGGACAGGGGACTTCTTCGCCAGCAGATGAAGAATTCGATTCAATATCGGGATCTCAAACTTACACTGTTTTTCCATCTATATATAAACCAGAAATAGATGAAATAGCATCATTTTATTTAGATGGATCATCTAGTCTTTATTATGATGGAAATATATTAAAATCAAATGAATCTGGTTTTCTTCTTTACACTTTTGATGATGATGAATATTGGGAATGGAACGGTTCTGGTTGGGACAATATAGAGCCAGGAGATAGTGTCGTAAAACAAATCAGAGATTATTCTACAACACTTACCTTTACAATAGATGCAATCGCTTCAGTCGTCGATTCTGGAAAATTTGATAATCTAAATTCGGTAACAGATTTTCCTGTTTTGTATGATACTCAAGAAATAAAATCAAGGAGCTTAACTTTCCAAAATATTTCTTATAATTATTTAGGAAAGGCGTATCAAGATTCCCTGAATAGTACATTTAGCCTGAATACCAGTGAGTATAGTGCAGATTCAGGAGTAAAATTTGATTTTACTTCTCCACTATATGTTGACATCGCAAGCGAATCTGCTGTTACATTGTCTAATGTTAAAACAGAATCAGGAGCTGACTTTGCCGATCCACTTTCTGCAATTTCAATTATATACTCTGGATCCCCAAGCCCCCTCTCCGCAAAGCCAACAAAATTTAGACTTGAGACTTCAGCTGTTTATTATTCCGGATCTAATGTCATAACGACAGAGCCTATTGTTTTAACCAATTACAATATGATGAATATAGATAAAAATATTGTTCCCAAAAAAGAATCAGTTACAGTTATTGACGGAACAGTTCTTCTCTGCACTCAAAGCGGACTACCCTTTGGAATCCCAAGTGGATCGGATATATCCAGTTATTTTGGAGATTCTATATTAGAGCAAGAAAAGGATTCTAGATTTGGTTTTGTGTTTGTTAGAAATAGATTAGAAAACAAAGATGGTTTTGTTTTTGGTTTCTATGATCTATCTCAAAAAGAATTCCTGGGAGACAAGATTGCCTATGTCGACATTCTTTCAAGGGGCGTTAATAATATTTATATAGCTGTATCAGCTTTTGATGCAGATGCAAACAGTCAAAACTCAATAGATTACATAGGTCCAAAAGTAAGCACAACTTTTATTCCGGTAGATGTACCAGTTAAAAGAATATGTCCAGTTTATTCGGTCAAATTTACCGCTTCTAGTGCGATACAAATAGGAAGTCTGTCATCTTTTATCGACAAAAAGGAAGCTTGGCCTTTATCTATAACTTCTGGTTCATTTGAAAGAGCTGTAAGTATACCTCAAAATTCTTTCTTTACAGATTGGAAATCAAAATATCTTGGACAAACATTGTACGCAAGTTACGACACAAGCAACTCTCAAGGCATTAATTGGTCGGGCATATTTGGTAGGGGATATTATGATATCAAAAATGAAAAACCAATTATAATTTCTGATAAACAAATAAAATTAAGACAAGCACCATTCTTGGTGTGGCCAGAGCCAAGCAGTTACCAACAATCAAAGGTTGAAATATTTAGGCCTCAGATAGAAATTTTTACAAGAGAAACTTTGGAATCTGAATGGTCAAAAATAAATTTTAGTTATATTAGAGATTACGATTCCAATACTGGCATTATAGAATTTACTAGTAGAATTATTCCTTTAGATGAAAACTTGATAAAAGTTAATTATGTAAAAGTTAGTTCGGATTTAATGGCTTATCAAGTTGATGGAAATCCAATTCCGTTAAATCCATTTTTGAATTCAGATACAATTAATTTAAATAAGGCTTTATACATTTATGCAGTTCCAACAAATATATACAAAAAGTCAAACCTAGAAGGAGCTCATGAATGGGTTCCCCTAGAAGAGCACAGCACTAACTATTCATTTAATTTTACCTATGATTCAAGTATATTTAATACCAATTCTATAAAATACGATCCATTTGCGGCCCTGGTTGGAATTATATATTTTATTAATAATCCAAAGAAAAAACAAACTCAAATATCAGATACAAGATTAAGAGGTGGCGGCATTAAAGCCGAATACGGAGTACTAGAAGTAGAAGAAGATATCGCAAATATACTCTCGCATTGGGACGTGTATCCCGCCTACGGAACTTCTTATCCTAAGGGTGGCTTTGTGATAATAAGGCTGCCAAAAGAAGTTAAAGATAACTTTGAAGATATCGAAGAGATCTATGATATAATTAGCAGAAATCTAACAGCTGGAGTTTCATTCCAGATACAAGATTTAAGTGGAGAGCCCTGGGAAATATAATGATAAAACAACTTCCAAACGTATTAAATAGTTTTTCTTATAGTTCTCAAGTCACAATATCATCTTTGATAAGAGAAATGAAATTAGATAAATCTGATCTCTCTCTTCTTGTTTCTAAATTATCTTCAATAAGATTAAATACTAGTTACTCTCCTTCTCCGTTCGAACAGTTTTCAGCTCTTAATAGAGAATTCTTTATAGACATGTTTAGAGACGCTGATCTCAGGATGAGAACTTATTACTCCGCGGCAAATACAGTAGGTCTTATACTGAATTCAATGACAGATGTTATTACCTCAGAAATAGAAAAAGTAGAAAAAGACCTAGACATGCTGGACACCTTTATCGGCAACTATGAATTTTTGTCTGGCAAAGATGATTTATATAATTCAAACTATATAGAAAAATTTGAAAACAATTTGAGTGATTATAGATCAGATGGATATGTTTTTGATCTAGTAGATAGAGATGGAGTGAATTTTTCATACGATGGAAACGGATTTATAGATAAAAAAACTGGAGAGTTTAAGATAGGTCAACAAATGGAATTCAGAAATCCTTTAGATTTTGTTGATTCAATATCAGTTAAAACAAACTATCCAAACTATATAACTTCAGATAGTGGATTCTATGCGGCACTAAATGATAGCAAGAGTGATTCATGGAATGTTACAGTTAAATCTCCAGTAATACTAACTTCAAAAATATCAGAGGCCAACAAATTCATTAGTTACGATCAATCATATGTTAATGGCGCACAGGCAATGGTGGAAATGTCTTTTGGTTTTCCTCAGGAAATGGATTCAATTTATATAACACCTGGAAACGGAAATGGATTGCAGCTTCTTCAGGTAGTTTTATTCTCAGAAAAGACAGAAAACAAATCATTAATTTTATTTGACGAGAATTTTATTAATGAAAACAATTTAAATTTTATGGGTTCAGTTTCTCCAGAAAATACAAATATTATTCCAGTTCTTTCTTCTCCTAAACTTTTAGATTCAGTTTCTCAGATAGCATTCCCAAGAACAAATGTAAACAAAATAATTTTGATTTTTAATCAACCAATATATTCAAAGAATGAAAAAACAACTTCAACAACAGAACTTACCGGAAAAGCTGTTTACGAAATAGGTAAGTCAATAAGAGAATCTAAGAGACAAAATGGCGATGTTATCCAAGATGTTGTATACAATTTATTCTTAAAAAATAATTCATTAAAAGAAGTTTTTAAAAATAAATATTTTAATGAAAGTTATTATTCCTTCAAATATCCTTATGTTAAAAATAATTTTTTGAATAAAGATTATAGAAAAAATTTCTTAAAAGAAAATATTGATTTTGAATCGCTTGGATCTAGATGGAGCACGCTGCTTTCAAACATGTTTCAAAACTTTTTTATTCATTCAATAAATGATAACAATGAAATTTTTGAAAATAAAACCTATACAGAATCAAATACTATTGGTAGATCAATTTATAACTTTAGATCTCCTGGCTTGATCCCGCAAAAAAATTCCAACGATACAACAGAAAATAAACTTCAGTTAGCAAATCCAGAAACAGTATCTAGATCGAATGATTCCACTCTTAAAGATCTACTTGTTCTTGAGAAAATTGATATGTACGAGTATAGCTTTTCGATAAGATCAATAGAATTTGCCACAGTAAAAAACAACCAATCAGACAAAGCGTGCTTTGTCAGTAAGAAAATTCCTTTTACTGGCTACCCCCTCGCCATGAAGGTTTTTCTAACAGAAGGAAAAAATTTAATTAACTTAAATAATTATGACTATGACCTTAAAGACCCCATCTCATATGAGTTATCGATATCAAATACCGAAATACCAATATCGGAATTTGACTGGACACCGATATTGCCGTATGGATCAAATAAAATTAATTCAGAAGTTCTATTTTTTGATCAACAAACTCAGATAGCAAAAACAAGATTTTATCATATTAAAGAAACATTTAAATTGTATGAAAATGGCTATTTGCTTGATGCAAATAATTATATTCTTAAAGAAAATCAAATAATATTAATTAATTTTAATCCTAATTCAACTTATGTTTGCGAATATTATACCGATCTTAAACTATATAATTATGATAACATAGATTTTATTAAGAGTAATTTATTTAAAGAATCTACAAAATCATTTTTTGATTCACAAGGTCAAGGAGAAAGATTTTCCAATACGGACTATCTGGGTAAGGTAACCCTAAAAAACATACCATATGTAAATACTAAATTTACAGAAACAGCCAAGTATAATTCGTCTTATGGGACCGTATTTGCCTCAGACTATCAGGGCTATAGTCCAGTAAAGGTGGTAATGAGCGATGGATCTTACGCTTTGAATATAACGAATTACACAAATAGCAGAGATCTGCCTGCCTTTCCTTCTGGTTCTGGATACTATTTTATACAGAACGGTAAAGATATTGTATTTAACCAGATTGTAACAGAGCCATTCAGCGTTATATATGAATATGTTTCTAATTCTTCTAGGTTTAGATTAATTCTTAGAAAAAACATATCAAACATACTCTATTCTGGTTCAGTAGATTCAGTTATTGTTAAAGCAAAAACAAAAAATTATGATCCTTATTATGACAAACTTAATAAGGCATTGATACAGGGCAACTAATATGGCACAATTATCACCATCAACATCTATTTTTGATCAAGTAGCCACTTCTTTATTTGATCTAGTGGAAAAATACAACAATGGCAAATACTTAACTAAGCAAGATCTCCTTGAGGACTTCAATAAGGCCCTCAATAATGCCTACAACAATATAGATACAATAAATTCAAAACTGAACTTGATAACAAAAGGTGAGCCACCATCCTCTCAGAAAATGAATGAATTCTTTTCAACATTAAAAAACGATGTAAATATATCAGCAAAACAGCTTGATTATTTATTGGCTAAAACGATTAGCGTTTTTAACATGTTTACATCTGAAATAGAAAATGAAAAAAAATATAGTCAAAGAATATTTTCTAAAGCTAAAGTTCTGCAAATGTATGCACAAAGTCCAGCTGAAGACATAATTTACACGGGTGATTCATTTGATAATCAAGATTATATGGATTTTGCAAAAATGAGCAAAACAGAAAATCCACTCGTTTCAAATCGGAATGATGACAATACAGCTAAGCACAAGTACAAAGTGGACGCCATCTAGAATAACCATAAATCCATCAAACGGAGTTGCTGGGAATAACCACTTAGCCTTAAAGAAAATTGATCAATTTGGAAGGCAAAATTATGTTTATGATTTTAAAAATAAAGCCTCTTCCTATAATCCATTAAATATAATTGACGGAAATCCTCTCTCGTATTTTGAGTACGAAGCCCTTTTGGTTAATAAGGAAATTTATAAAGATAATTTACTTTTCTCAGAAAATGAATTTTCATATATAGTAGATAATGGCACAATAAAAGACGCATCAAATAGAAGTCTTTTCAACTGGTCCGATCATCCAGTAACAGAACCATTGGTTCTAGATTTCACTATTCATTCTAATACGAGTCAAATAGCAAATTCAGTAACAATTAATCCATATTTTGGATCATCTAAATCAGTCAAAATAACACATATATACGTTACATCTTTAGACGGCGCGACGGAAGACATAGTTTCATCTCCAATTTATGTTGGAGTTTCAAGCCAAAAACTATTTGAAGATTCATTTTCAGATTATTATTTTGATTCCGTTACCGTAAAATTCGTAGAAAGAAAAGTGCTGAACATAAGAGTAATTATGGAACAGCCTGATTATTCCGAACAAGACATTCTTCATTCCTACTGGGTTACCGATTACACTAATTCAGTTTCTGATAATAGTCCATTTTTTGGATCATCAAGATTTAATCCTGATTCATTAAGTAAAGATGTTTACCAAGAGGTTATATATGACAAGGATGCAATAATCCCACCAGTAAGCAATCCAAATTTATTTAGTAGGGAAGATGTTTTGGCAAAGCGCGTTTCGGTTGTTCTTAAGAAAAAAACAACAGCTTCTTCTCCAGAAACAACTGAAACATTTAATGTTCCAATTAGACTTGAAAAGGAAGTCTTGCCAGCAAAAAGAATGGCAATAGGCTTAAGGGATGTTGCAGTTGAGTATCTTTCCTTTGAAGACAGTGCCGAAATGGTGTCACTTCCCTACTTATTCGATAGACCAGTGGCATCCCTTATGCTTGGAATAGAGAGTGACTTAGGCGTCACATCTCAATCAGCTCAGCTAATATCTTCATATATTTCTGTTGATGAAGGAAAAAATTGGCTACCAATTACTCCATCTCAATTTGGATATAACTCTTCTTCGTCTACGGCAAATCCAGAAATACTTTCTTTTAATCAAAACGTTCCACAAGGATTCAAGCTACCAGGTGTCTACTACTACAATTATCCGCAAGTGCCAAAAGAAATAAAAAATGTAATAGTAAAAATAGTTTTGCAGAAAGATAAAGTTAATAGTATGGCACCAATAGTCTATTCATATATGCTAGCAGCTAAGGTAAATTAATAATGAATATTGCAACAGTTCAAAAAAGAAGATTCTTAAATAATATATATAAATTATTTTATTCTTCTGGAGCTCAACCAAACGAAAGACAAGTTAGATCGGCGTTTAACGAATACTTTTCGATAAATACTCCTGGATTTCCGATTAAAGTAGACTACGATTTACTAAGGTCAAGATCAAAGACTGATGTAGACCTCTTGAATCAAATTATGGCAAACACTTTGTTTAATGTAGATATTTTGTACGACACAATTTTAGAAAACAATGAAGAATTGTTTTCAGTTGTTACTTCATTGAATAAAAAATTAGAAAGTTTAAAAAAGAGAAGATTAGAATTAGAATCTAAAATAGATGATTTATTATTCATTAATAATAATTCAGACGGATATTTTTATTCAATAACTCAAAATTTTGCAAGCGCAGAAAACATAGATCTTAATTTAAGCGATTCTGTATTTTTTGATCCAAACTATAAAAATGTTACAATATCAAAGTTAAGATCAGAACAATTTAATCCATTAACTCTAGACAACTTGAGAAATGTCAATCCTGAATTCGTTGTTAGTGTCAATGGACAGCCTGTAAACGAATCAGTTGATTCAACTAATTTTATGAATTTATTTGATGGATTAAATGATACGTACTGGAACTATTCGATATCTTTGTCTAAACCTCAGTCTGTTTCAATTGCAATAAATATACCAGTTTCGGTTTTTTCGCTTGTATCAAAAATAGATGGAGTCGTTTATACTTCTTCTCCGTTAAATGTGGTAATGTCAGCCCAACCAAATGACCTGAGCAAAGCAAACGTAGTTAAAAGCCAAAATTCAAGAGGGGATTATGGAACATTTTCTTTTAGTGTTCCATCTGATATTTATAGTTTTATAGAATTAACTCTTTATAAAAACGAGCCAGATTATATACAAGAAAATACCAATACTCCATATGTATACAATTTTGGCTTAAGGGATTTAGTCATAGGCTCAAAGTATTACGCAAGATCCGGATACTTAGTATCCGCTCCACTAAGCCTACCATCTAATCAAAATTCCAATCTAGTTATAGACGCCGTAGCACTAGACGCAAATGAGCAGATAGTTCCTGGAACATCGTTGAATTACTATATTGCCCCAGATAATCCACTTGCGGAGTCAGTATTTGATTTTTCCTGGACACCGATTTCTCCCAGTGGCTCTGAAAATTCTGGCTATTCCTCAGTTGCCTATCTAGACGGTTCATTAAGAAGAAATATATATATAAAAAATGCTCCTGATGAAAATGATATTTCCTATATTCCTTTGACATCAGACACAAAAAACTTTAATGAACTAAATCCAAGTACGACAATATACACAGATAAAAATATATTTAGAATAGCGGCTCTTGATAGCGATTTATCCTATGTTAATCCAGCCTTATTTGCAAATGTAGACTGCCTAAAGCATAGCTATGTCATCCTGCCAGGAGAAAATTCAATTAATTCAAACTACAAAGATCTAGAATACTGGAACAATACATTGAAGAATAAACCAGCCGACCTGCTGTATTCGACTCTCAAAGAGCAGTTAGGATCAATAAATCCTGGCATCAATACGTATTCATCTGGATACATACAAACCTCTATGCTAAGAACCGCCCCCTTAAGCGTAATTCATACAGTCACAAAGTCATCGTCAAACTTTAATCTTGCCATATACTTAAATGGAATTCTTATAGCAGATTTGCCCAAAGGAGTCACCAGTAAGGCTGTACAATGGGACTTTTTGTCTGGAGTGAATAATATAGTTATAACCTATGATAAGAATTATGTAGGCCAGATGTTCTTTTCATTAGCAGAAGGTCTAAATATATCTAGATATGGATCTATATTCTCTGATCAATTTATATACTTAGACCCCTTAGAATTTCAGAATAAAGTGACAGAAGATAATTACTATTTTACAATAGATACAGTGTTTGGTCGCAGAGAGATACTTGCTTCTAGGTCAATATCTGGTGATTCTAATTTTATATTTACATCAAAAAATTCCTCAAGCGTTCAAGCAGTTAGGTATAGAGTTGATTTTACAAGATACGACAACCCATACATAACTCCCATTTTGGAGTCTGTAAGAGTGAAGTTTAAGCATAGAGATTCATAGGAGTGATTGATGGCAAATACATTTAGCGATCAAGATAATTCAGGAAAAATAATTGAGCCATTTTTTTCAAGATCAAGACAAAAATTTAAAGGCGAAAGAAATAGCGGACAAGAAAATTTAGAAATTAATGCTCTTATAGTAGACATCAATAGAATCAATAATCAAGCTTTAAGCATAGAGGATTCTCTTGAAAACATATCATTAAATTTAGTTTCAAAAATATCAGATTTAACAGAAGCAGAAATTTTAGATGATGGAAAAAATTTTGAGATATCAAATACAAATATATTAATTGATGATCAAACATCGTCCTATGGCACTCTTGAACAGGCTATGATTTTAGAGACTTTAAATAAAATTTCTGGTAAAATAAAAAAAGTACAAAACAAAATAAAAAGGTTAGAAAACGGAAACTAATATGGCAGATTCAATAAATACACAGAAAAGATCTATTCAGTACAGAGGCCCAGTAGATAGTGCTGATTACAATCTTAGAATAGAAGAAAACTATAAAGATCTTGTTTATTTATATAACAAGTTAAGCTTAATTGATTCTAGGTTGGCTCAATCTTTTGAAAGAGTTATCAAAGATCAGGCGTTTTTAGGTAGTGTCGTTGAGGATTTAATAGATAGAATAGAAGCTCTTGAAGCTACTGGAAATAAGATTTCTATACATTCATTTTCTCAATTAGACTATATCAACTTTGTTGGGACTAGCTTTGCAGTTTCTTCAACTGATCTACTTTCTCTTGACCCATATTACAATACAATAACTCTTCCAAAAGTTACCGGTTCATCAACATCAAAATTAAAATTTTTCAACTCTTCTATTGGTCAAATTGTTCCAGACTTTTTTAAAACCTACATTCAGAATAATTATGTCGGAGTAGACGTAGCCGGCAATATTGTCAACACAACTCCAACATATAATGCAATTTTAGATGATCCAAATAAAATATGGAAAAGAAATGTCATAGTCAATGAGTCTTCTTCATCTGGCGCTCAAATGATGTTTTACGTAAAAGTTCCAACAGAATTTACTGGATCTATGAAGACAAACTGCATCAAACTAAATCCATATCCAATGCATTCTGTAGACATATCAACGATAGAATATACTACAACTCAAAATCCAACATTGACAGAATCTGATGGATGGATACCCGTTAATTCTTCTGGTCTATACAATGGAATTTCTGATGCAATAGGCAACGTAGCTCCTGGGGGTTGGGCAACTGCGGGGTCAGATACTGTATTTAATTCTGGGCCACTATCGTTCTATTTCGCCGAAAAAGAAATAACAGCAATAAGAGTTAAAATGGTTCAAAGAAACTACTTTAAAGAATTAGATAAGTATATTTATACATATGGATTATCAGATCTTGATATTAGGTATGATAAGTTCCTGCCATCTGGTAAAACAATAATTAAATTTACAGCTCCACAAGGGCAGCTGATCGAGGAAATCACCGATGTTGAGCCATTCATATATAACGTGCCACTGAGCCAGATGTCAAATGCCTTTAGTTATAGGGTAATATATGACGATGCTGGCAACTATTCGCTGTCCAACCCTGGGTCTTCTAGCCATGTATGGATAGAGGTAACGTTAAATATGCTGGAAGATAAGACTCCTCCAGTGCTATCTGACTTACTAATATCATATAACTAATTACTATATAAGTACAAAATACCTTAAACCTCAAGGAGAATAATATAATGGCAACCTTTTACGTGGGTCCTAGACCAGTCCTTAGGGGGCGTAGCACAACAGAAATGGTCAATCCGTACAAGGGTACGGCTGGAACATACTCGTTCTACCCCCTGTTTGCTCCAGGCTTGCTTACTGGCGCACCAGATAATCACTATGTTCCTGGAACAGGAAACCATCCAGGAAACAGACTTCTTTCACAAATCTTTAATGGCACAACGCTCTACGTACATCCTCTCTCGGGCACGTTCCCAGATGGCACTGCAACGTACGAAGGTGCTAGATTTAGACCGTATGAATATAAGGGTCTATCGGGTGCAGCTGCATTTGCTTCGGGCTATGGTCACGAAGCAGATCGCGAGAATGATTATGCACTTTATAGCAATTACAAATTTGACGGCGTTGCATCAGCAGAAGTATTTGCCGCTGGATTTGGTCATGCCGCAAGAAGCGAAGCCCAAGGCGCTCCTTCATCATTTGGATTATTTAGACCATTTGATGTGCACGGAGTTGTAAGCTCAACCATATTCACTTCTGGATACGGTCAAGCAAATGTGGAAAGCGACTACGGCAGAAACAAAGTTCAAGAATGGTCAGGAGTTCCTTCCGCAAAAGCTTTGTAATCTACATATAATTTGGCAGAACGTGTGCTATAATTAGTCACACGGAGGCCGGTGAGCTACGAGAAATGGTCCCGTCTAGGTATAACCTAGGCGGGATTATTCTTTAATGGTACAGTTTTATAGGTTTAAATAGTTTTATAAGGGATTATCAATGTCTTTAGATGGTTTGATGAAAGTAGTTAACGAAGATACTATACCATTAGACATAGCAGAAAAATATTTGAATTTGTTTTTAGGAAAAGCAGACTGGAAAACCAATATAAAAAAACTTTGGTCTATTACAGAGAAAAAGGGCTGGGATGATGAGGCCCGAAAACTCTTTGTGAAAAAAGCTATAGCTTGCGCAACGCTCATTCCTCAGTCGGATGGTACTACTATACCTAGTCCGCCAGAAAAATTATTATTTTGGTGTACAGCATGGAATCAATTTAATGAAAAAGATTGGTTTGATATGTATAAGAAAAACGCAAAAGAGGATATAAATATTACAGAAAATAGAATAAAAATAATTAAACTTGGAGTCATAGAACCAGTAGACGTATCTCCATTGAATAGGCAAGCATTCAATTGGCTGTATGGAAAAGCAAAGGATACGGCTAATCTTTCTTCTGACGAGCTAAAAGAATTAGAATCTAAGTTATTTAATCTTGTAAAAGCCTACGGTGGCGCAGTAGTATGTAACATGTTTGTTAATCACAAAAGTAATATACAAAATGTATTTAATTGGAGAAGTGGTTATTTCTTTGAAAAAGAAATATATAAAGTGTATAAATTAGAAGACATTATAAAAATCAAAAGCGCAGAAATCAAAAAGACAAATCCAAAATATATCAAAAGAATCAATAGTTAAGGAGAAAATATGACACAAATAGTATTAGAAGAAGTAGAGACCGGAAACGCAGAACTGGCGAATCCAGTTAGTAAAGCGTCGTCAATGTTTTCTTTTAAATTAACAGATGATTTTATAAATTCTTACAAAGACAAAAAAGCACCATTTGGGTATAGAGATGCGGGTGGAAACTCCGTTGGTGAGATAACATTTTTGCGCACATATTCTAGATTAAAAGCTGATGGCACAAAAGAAACATGGGTTGATGTATGCGAGCGAGTAATCAACGGCATGTACTCTCTACAAAAAGATCATTGCAAAAAGAATAGACTTCCATGGAATGACGTCAAGGCACAAGCTTCAGCAAAGGAAGCTTTTGACAGACTCTTTAATCTAAAGTGGACTCCTCCTGGTCGTGGCTTATGGGTTATGGGAACGGAGATAGTAAATGTGCAAAAGAATTCAGCTGCACTTCAAAACTGTGCGTTTGTTTCTACTGGAGAAATGAACAAGAATAATCCAGCAAAACCATTCGCCTTTCTTATGGAAGCATCAATGCTTGGCGTAGGCGTAGGCTTTGATGACAAAGGTGCAGACAAAGATTTTGCAATATATGAGCCGAGCGGAGAAGCCACTTATGTGGTTCCAGATACTCGTGAAGGCTGGGTCGAATCAATGTCATTGCTTTTGAATTCTTATCTAAAAGAAAATCAACCGAACTACATTTTTGATTATTCTCTTATTCGTCCATCTGGAACTCCAATTAAAACATTTGGAGGAACCGCAGCTGGTCACGAGCCTCTTGAAAAACTTCATAAGCACATAAGAAAAATGTTTAAAAATAGATCTGGGGATAAGCTCACACGAGTAGACATAGCGGACATAGGAAACCTTATTGGAGTTTGTGTTGTGTCTGGAAATGTTCGTCGTTCAGCGGAGCTCCTCATAGGAAGACTTGATGATGACAATTTCTTGAATCTAAAAAATAAAGAAAAGTTTCCAGAAAGAAATTCTTACAACCCAAAGAATCCTGGTTGGGGCTGGATGTCAAATAATTCTGTTGAAACTGAAGTTGGAGCAGACTTATCTAAAATAGTTGAAGGAATATCTTTAAACGGAGAACCTGGAGTTGTCTGGATGGATGTCTCCAGAAAGTACGGAAGACTAATTGATCCAGCTAACAATAAAGATCACAGAGTGGCTGGATACAATCCCTGTGCAGAACAATCACTGGAATCATACGAGTGCTGCACCCTAGTTGAGTCCTATCTAAATAGACATGAGTCATTAGATGATTTCAAGAGAACATTAAAATTTGCGTATCTCTACGCCAAAACAGTCACTCTTCTTCCAACCCACTGGGAAGAAACAAATGCAATCATGCAACGTAATCGCAGAATAGGAGCTTCAATTTCTGGCGTAGCTAACTTTGCAGATCGTGTAGGCATTCCGGTTCTAAAAGAATGGATGAACCAGGGGTATAAAACGATTCAGAGATACGACAATGTATATTCTGAGTGGCTAGGAATTAGAGAATCAATTAAAATGACAACAGTTAAGCCATCGGGAACTGTTTCTATCCTTGCCGGAGAATCTCCAGGCGTTCACTGGACACCAGGCGGCCAGTTCTTTAATAGAACAATCAGATTCTCGAACGAAGACCCAATGCTTCCACTATTTAAGATGGCAAATTACAGAGTAGAGCCCGCAGCTGAATCGCCAGATACTACTTCTGTAGTATATTTCCCAATCAAATCTGAAGCAGTTAGATCAGAAAAAGACGTGACTATTTTTGAGAAGATGGCGCTTGCCGTGACCGCTCAAAGATATTGGTCAGACAATTCCGTATCTGTAACCGTATCATTTAATAAAGATACTGAAGCACAGCACATTGGAACAGTTCTTCACATGCATGATGGGCAGCTAAAAACTGTTTCGTTCCTACCAAGTGGAAACGATACCTATCCTCAAATGCCCTACACGCAAATAACAGAAGAAGAATACAACAACAGTAAAGATAGTCTTTTCCCAATTGACTTAGACGGAATATATGCTGGCATGGCAGCAGACGCTATTGGCGAAGCTTATTGTACAACAGACGCATGTGAAATTAAGTTTGTAAAGGATAACTCAAAACAATAATTTCATGATATAATGTAATTTATGGAAAATGTAAATGAGTTAGAAGATACAAAGGTAGTTCTGGGCAACGGATACGTCAGACTTGTCGACAAGATGGGTTCTGACTTATCCGTAGCCAACGCAGCTAGAGCCTCTTTCGCAAAAGAAAGCAAAGAGATGTCGACTAGTGATGCTAGGCTTATCAACTTTCTTGCTAGAGAAAATCACATGTCTCCCTTTAGACACGCCTTTGCGACATTCGAATTTAAAGCACCTCTTTTTGTCGCAAGACAGCACTGGAAGTATGTAGTCGGATCTGACCACACGATGGACTCATGGAATGAGTCATCAAGAAGATACATAACAATGGAGCCAGAGTTTTATATACCGTCTTCAGAAAAGTGGAGACTAGCCCCTGAAGATAAGAAGCAGGGATCTGGTGGACCAATCGATCCATGGACAGGAGCCGTATTAAGTGAAGAGCTGGCTAAGTACGTCCAACAGGGTGAAGCTCTATATAAAATGGCAATGGACAATGGAGTTGCTCCAGAGCAAGCTAGATTGTTTCTAGCCGCCTACGGAATGCATGTTGTATACAGATGGTCTTCTAGTTTGCAGTCAATAGCCTTGTTCTTAAATCAAAGATTATCACACGATGCTCAGTGGGAAATTACTGAATATGCAAAAGCAGTTGAAGAGTTGATCACTCCTCACTTCCCAGTTTCTCTCGCTTGCCTGGTCAACAGAAATGCTTAAAAATATATTTTTTGTAGCTATATTTACGATTTTATTTAGTTGGTCATTAAATCTAAATTCATTATCACAGATATTGGCTGATAAAAAACAAAGAAGAATAGCTAGCTACTTAGCAATATTTTCTGGATTTTTAATTTCTTTGAGTATACTTTTTCTTTTAGGGTAGTTATGCCTGCTTCAAAACTAAACTACATTGTTGTTTACAATAACCATAGTCAGGTATATGGATCATCGTCCGAAAAAATAGCTATAGAGTCAGCTCCTCCAGAAGGTTTGTCGGAAGAAGATAAGCACGTATTTTTTATAACATTTGAACCAGATACAAAAAATATATGCGTTCATAAAGTCGATCCAAACAATATTGATAATATAGAAAGTAAAAGCAATAAAAGAAAGAAAAAAGATAGTGAGCAAGAAGACAAATCAAAAGAAGAAAGTTAATATAAAACTTGGACCAGGTCAATCATTTTTAATAGAAGATTTAGATATATTAATACATATCCAAAAAACCTATGCAAATATGTTGAGGGGTCAGGTATCAAATGATGATAAAGCAATATTTAATAGAGTAATTTTAGCTATTAATTTAGCAATAGAAAATGTCAACAACAGCAGTTCAAATGATTATGATGATGAATGGTAAATATGATAGATCTTTGTGTTGTCAACTACAATACTAAACCATTATTAGAAAGATTATTGGATAGTCTTCATGATCAGTTGATTACTGGAGGGCATTCAGAAAAATTTTGGAATTTATATATAGCAGATAATGGTTCAACTGATGATACGATAGATTTTTTTAGATCTAAAGAAGATGACTATTTAATAGATAGAATTTGTTTAAACAAAAACATTGGCTACTCAGCGGCATGCAATAAACTTGCAACCTTTGGCTCTAATAGCGTTATAGGATTACTTAATGCTGATGTTTGGTTTACAAATGAAGATATAACAAAGATTTGTAAAATATTTAATCAAGAAAAAGACATTCATATTCTTGGACCAAAACAACGAGATGAATATGGCTTAATTAGGCACGCTGGTATCGTAGGAACTAATACAGCTCCAAAGCATAGGGGCTGGATGCAGCCAGATCCAACAGACTCTCTTTACAAGGATAGAATCAATTGCGTAACCGTGTCTGGATCGGCATATTTTATTAGAAGATCTGTTTGGAATACGCTGACAAACAATGAAAGATATAGAGAGCTATACCCAGACGCCAAAGGAGCATTCTTGCCGACTCCTCACTACTACGAAGAAACTTGGTGCTCGTACTTTGCTCGTCACCTAGGCTATAATGTAGTGTATGATGGCAGTGTTTCTATTGGTCATAGCTGGCACGCTTCTTCTCCAAAGCCTGGAGAGGGCTACAGCCACGCCGATGCACAGTTTAAAGTAAGTCAATCAATATTTCGCAAAGCTTGCGATTACATAGGAATAGAAAGAGATTAACATGACAGATAAATTAAACCCGTGGATATATAACGCAGAAGTAAAAAAGGTTGTTGATGGAGATACTTTTGATATCATTATTGACCTTGGTTTTGATACCCTTAAAAAGGGTAGAGTTCGCCTATACGGAGTAAATACCCCCGAAAGTAGAACTAGAGATCTAGAAGAAAAAAAGCTTGGTTTGGCGGCAAAAGAATTCACAGATCAGTGGCTAACTCGAGCAAATCATAGGGTTAAAATTGAAACAATTCTAGATAAGAATGAAAAATACGGTAGAGTTTTAGCTAAAGTTTGGGATGAAAGTGGCAACTGTCTCAACGCAGATATTGTTGCTGCTGGCCTTGCCAGAGAATACTATGGTGTAGGCGATAAAACTTGGGTGGAATTCAAGAAAGATAGCTAATGCAAACATTCTTGCCTTATCCAGATTTTAAAAAGTCAGTAGAAGTTTTAGACTATAAACGTCTCGGCAAGCAGCGAGTAGAAACTTTTCAGGTATTAAACATACTACTTGGAAGAACTCAAACAAAAGGATGGATAAATCATCCGGTTACAAAAATGTGGAGAGGCTACGAAGCAGCTCTTCAAATGTACCAGAACTACACAATTCAAGAATGGATAAACAGAGGCTACAAAAACAACATGTCATTTGAAACACTCCTAATAGAAGCCAAAATGCCTTTTTGGTTTGGCGACGAAAGACTACATAAATCACATAGATCTAATCTTCTAAGAAAAGATTGGGAATACTATTCTCATCATTTTAACGAAGACCCCAACATGCCGTACTTTTGGCCAGTAGAAGAAAAATTATTAGTATAGTTTGCCATCAAGCATTTTTAGCTGTATAATAGACTTTGTCATATCAATTAACTCAAAAGGAAAAATAATGGCTGAAAATAAATTCAAGTATTTTACTGTGACAACAACTTCAATTGTGAAGTCCCCAACCGCAGCTGAGGCTCAGAAGATTGCTAGTAGCAATAATCGTAAGGTTTCAGGTGTTCGTGGAGAACTCCTTTTTAAGGATGTAGAAGTCGAAAGAATAACCGCAGTACAAGCTAGAAAGCAAGTCGAAGCTTAATTATTATTGACCAGGCTGGCGGCGTGTGCCGCCAGCCATTTAATTATCAGGTTTTATATGTCTAACCCAAAATTAATTGCACAGATGGTTGGAAGAAATGAAGAAAAAAGATTCTTAAAAGAAGTTCTTCAAAGACTTTCAACTCAAGTAGATGAAATAGTTTTTACCGATGATTGTTCAGAAGATAACACTTATTCAATAGCTTCTGATTTTTGTCACGCATACAAAACAAGTGAGCCTACATTCAATGTTCATGAGGGTAAACTTAGATCCATTGCCTGGAACAATCTTTCACAACACGCAAAGCCTGGAGATTGGATTATCGCTATAGACTGCGATGAAATGCTCTATAGAAAAGATGATCAGTCATCTTTTGATATCAAATCAATCTTATCAAAATCGGAAAACGATGTTGTCAACGTTAGGTTTTATCACATGTGGAACTTTACTCAATATAGAGTCGATAAATTGTGGGCTCCAAATAATAGTTCTAGGATATTTAGATTTATATCAGATGGCGTTTTCTTGGATAAAGCCCTTGCGTGTGGTTCAGAACCAACATATGTTTCGTCTTGGATAAGACAGAGAAACTTTTGGGTTAACTCAGGATTAATAATGAAACACTTGGGCTACATATTAGACGAAGATAAAAAGAAAAAATACGAAAGATATGCAGCTCTTGACGGCGGCAAATTTCATAATATAAATCATATCAATTCAATATTAGATGAAAATCCAGTTTTAATAAACTGGGGAAACTTTGGAATATAGAGGTTATAATGAAAGAAGTGAAGAACTCAGCAATCGAATTAACAAGAATGATGGGTGATCAAGAAAAATTTGCTTTTCTTAATATATCAAAATCTTCAATTATAGGTTTAAATAAAAAAAGCGAAAAGTCTTTTCCCACTGAAGTATCAAAAGAAATACTTAAGTCAATAAACTTAAGCGGTCCAAGAATTATGAAAAGCGTTTCTTATGATCTTGGGCTAGAAATACAAGAAGATAAACATTCTTCTATTGGCCTTAAAAAGAGCAATAAGTATTATTCGCCTAATCTATTTGAATACTACCTCCAAAATAATAAAATGGTGTTTGATTCTATAGTTGAATTCTTTATTAAAAATACTTCTAATGTTGTTGTCTCTCTTCATGATCAAAAAAGAGTAGCGAATATACTTGGCATAAGATACAACATTGTTAATGTTGGATATCATACTTTGTATAAAAGATTTGAAGAAACATATGATCAAATAGCTAAATACAACGGCAAGGCTCAATACTGCTTGCTGGACTGCAGCTCTTTAGGCCTAGCCTTGGCGTCTAGAATTTGGGAAAATCTTGACATGTCAATTATAGATCTTGGTAAAGCACTTAACTTTACCAGAGAATATAGTTCGGTGGTCAAGAATGAAAGAAGATAAAGATCAAGATGATCTAGCTCTTTTGGTGGACTTGATGTTCGAAACTTCAATGCCACTATCTGAAATAGCAAAAGAGCTTAATTGGCCTATCAATAAATTGAATAAAGAAATTAATAGATTAGGCTTATCTTGGCTAAAAGATAGCAGAAAAAAAATGTCTAGGGGTCAAACAGCTCTAACATTAATACTAAAAAAGCTATTGCCAGGAGAAAAAATTGTTAATGAATTTCATATTGGAGATAGATTAAAGCTAGATGTTTATTGCCCTAGATATCAAATAGCAGCTGAATATCACGGCAGACAGCATTTCTTTTATACGCAAAGATTCTTTGACTCAAAATATGAGTTCGAAGAATCTTTAGAAAGAGACGAAAAGAAAGTTCAGTGGTGCAAAGATAACGGCATAGCTTTAGTTGTATTTAGATATAACGATAAATTGACTGAAGAAGCTGTCTTCGAGCGATTGATGCAGGCGATAAGAACTAGCCCATTTATACCAAAAGAAAAGAGCAAAAAAAGCATTGTAGACACAACTGCGTATAAAATGGTTAAGAAGAAAAACTCTGAATACAGAAAAAAAGCATACAGACTAGCCAAAGAAAAAAGAAATGTCAGTAAACATAAACGAAATAAATAATGACAAAATACCTTTAGAGTATCAAATTTTTGCTCTCTGCTTTAAAAAAGAAGGGGCAATAGATTACTTTGCTGAGCATCTTCCAGAAAATATAGTTGGCTCAATACATGGTGAAAAGGGCATAAACGAATTTTATATAGCACTTCTTGGATATAAAAATGCAACTCAACTAAGCATTGTTGATCCAATAGCATTTAAGTCATGGCTTGAATCTGATTCCAATATACACGAAGCTCTAGGCGGAAGCGCCGGAGTAAATGTTATGCTAGAGATTCTAAATTCCTTAGAATTATCTACTCCAGAGTCGATAACTGAGCTGATCAAACATAAGGCAAAAAAGCGAAAGCAGATAAACTATCTGCAAGAACTTCAGTCAATACTTACCCAAAAGGGGCTAAAAGATGAGTCAGATATTGAGAGAATCCAGCTTCTAACTTCTGAGATCAGAGAGCTTGAAAATCAAATAAGATATGATCCATTAGAAAAAGTTACAACAGGTAACGACATAATTGCAAGAGTAGATTCTCTTTTGGACATACCAAACTTTCTACCCACGCAATTTAAAGCACTAAATAGGGCCATGGGATATACTGATAATGGCGGATTCTTTAGGGGAGCAGTTCATGCAATCATAGCTGCATCTGGAAAAGGCAAAAGTACATTCGCCAAATGCCTGGCAAATCATTGGCTTGATACTGGCTATAGAGTTCTATACGTAAATTTTGAAGAAGCGATAGGGCACTGGGAGAGAATACTTATGACCCAAATAATAGGCAAAAATGTCTATGCAGAGTATTCTAAGTGGTCAGATGCAGATAAAGAAAAGTATTTAGATACATTTAAGCAAAAGCTTTCTCTTTGGGGAGACAGACTAATGGTTAGGCATGACCCAGACACTCCTTATTTTGAAGATCTAGAGTTTTGGTTAAGAGATATATTAGGCCATAATGCAAATCTGCCAGACGTAGTCATCATAGATACCATACAGTCAATGTTTACAAGAGGAGCTGGAAAGGGCAAGCCTAGATGGGGCGAGTTTGAAGAAATGATGGTTAGACTGGAAAAGCTTGCTAGAGATATGAATTGCGTTTTAATAATAACCGCCCAAGAAAACGCGAATAGAATGAAGGAAAAAAGAGAAGTTGTTCAACAATCAGACACAGGCGGTTCTTTAACCATTCAGCAAAAGTGTGCAGTAACAATATTCTTAACAGAAAAGCGTTTGGCCACCGATGATGAGACAGAAGACGAAAACATAATGCAACTACAAATACCCAAAAACAGAATTACTGGCTCTGCGTTTTTGTATGATCCACCTTTGGTTAAATATGTAGACGCAAAAAAGATATACGAAGACTATGAGCCAGTTACAGATGATTCTTATGAAGGATCATCCTCTCTACTAGACGACCTATTAAACGATAAGGACTTTCATTAATGTTAAATTTTACTGTAGATGGAATAAAAGATTTTCAAATATGCGAAAGACTCTTTGACTATAGGCACTTAGAAAAGCTGCCAGAAAAAATCTATTCTAGAGATATACATACGGAAAAGTTTGAAAATACAATAAAAAATATTATTTATTTCTTTATGTTCAAAAAGCAATCAGGTGTAATTCCATCCTACTCTGCAATATTAAATAGATGGGAAAAAATGTGGTTCCCTAAAGACACCACTTCTTACGATATAATAACCGAGCAGCATGAAACTGTGTATGGAAATACGGCCAGCTTGACTTCAAAAGCTGCGGCTTCACTTTTATTATTTTATGAAGAGTATTCAAACGAAAACCTTATACCAATTGCTATTTCGGAAGAATATTATATTTCCACAAAAAATCAAAGCAATATAAAAGATACTTTTGATATTATTTTTTATAAAGATCAAACATTTTTTGTAACAAAAATATTGTTTAATTACAAGAAGAGTCAAAAAGATTTATACAATATAGATTTTACGTGTTTTAAAAAGGGTTTTGAAAATAGACACCCAGATAAAATAGATAGAGTTAAATACGGGTATATAGATATATTAAGTCAAAATGTGAAGTTTACAGAATACAATATAACAGAGGATGATATAATGATGTTTGATGAGTGGTGTGATAAAATAGATTCAACAGATATATTTATGTCAAAAAGAGGGCTTATACCGCACTGTAAAAAGTGTCCGTTTAATGATCCCTGCTCAAGATGGAAGAAGGAAAAATAGATGCCAAAGTCAATTCTAGATGATCTACTAATAGATAAAAAGTCGGATTCTATTTCTAGCGAAGAAGATAAAATACTTGCTCCTCTACTCGACGAAATTAAAAGTATTTCTGACGATACAATAAGATCATTTGTTAGATCTTTATTGATTAAAGCTGAAAATTTTTGGGATATACCATCTAGCTTTAGCGGGAAATACCATCCAGCAGATGAGCACGGTCCCGGCGGGAATGTTCTTCATACTAAAAGAGTGGTAAGAATAGCTTTGATTTTATCCGAGTCGTATAATCTTAGCATTGAAGAAAGAGATGTGGTTATAGCTGCCGCTCTTATACACGATTTGTGCAAGGGAAAAAAGAATCATGGTTCAGATGTCGTCAGTTACGATCCAATGCATCCTTATACAGTTGGAAAATTTGTAACAGCATGTCAACTGCACGATAAAAAGTTTTCTTCAGAAACAGATTCTTCTACCTTATATGTTTCAGAAGATGTTGTGCAGTCAATTTTAAGATTGGTTAGGTGTCATCTTGGTCCTTGGTCACCCGTTCCAGAAACATATCCAATTACATATTTAGATTTTATAGTTCACATAGCAGACAACATGGCTTCAAAGCTTCACTCTGTTATAATAGATAGTGATTTAATCAATCCAAAGTGGAGAATAAATGGACCTGGAGACAAGACTCAAGAAAAGATATAGCATTATATCTAACATTGATTTTTACATAGCAGAATCTATCTATTATAGAAATAATAACTGCTACTTTAATGACAAAGATAAAAAAGTTATTTGCAATATCAACGAAGAAGAACAAAAATCAAAAATCATATGAAGATAACTAGCGACAAAACCAAATACACTGGCGCTTGGACCTACGTAGAAACAGCTAAGTATGTAAAATCATTAAATAAAGTTATTAGAGATAAAAAATCAGATCAGACTATGTTCATAGATATAAATGACATGGAAGAATACTGTCAAAAGCATAATAATGTTCGGAATATACACTTCAATTTGGCATTATAATACTCCCGATATAGATAAGGCAACGCGATTAGGGTCTCTTTATTTCGATTTAGATCATGAAGATGTTACAGTTTCATTAACTGAAACTCGAAACTTATATTCGTATTTAGAAGAGCATATTCCAAGTGAATCTTTATTAGTATATTTTACTGGTAAAAAGGGTTTTCATGTCGAGTGCGAAGCGACCGCTTTAGGAATTAATCCCTCAAATAATCTTCCAAATATTTTTAGATACATAGCTAATAAGTTAAAGGTAAAGCTTAATCTTCAGTCCTTAGATTTTAGCGTCTATGATCTTAGAAGAATGTGGAGATATCCAGGTACAGTTCATCAAGACACAGGAATGTATAAAAATCTTTTATCTAAAGATATATTATTTTCTGATATAGAAACCATAAAAAAATACTGCTCCATAAAACAAGATAACAATGTAAAGGAACAAGAATTTAATTCTAAAGCCGGAGAGTGGTATAGAAACTTTTCTTATGACATGGAAATAGACAAAGAAAGATCAAAAGATTTCTTAGATTATTTTAATAAAAATGGGTCCTCTGCTTTCAAAGAGCTTTCAATGTCAGAAAAACAATTTACTAAAAAAGAATTACTTAGAAACTGCTCATCAATACAGAGACACATAGAAGACGCAAAGAGAACAAAAACCCTAAGCCATGAAGCCAGACTTTTTCTATGCTCAATCCTAACGTATGATAAAGAGTCAATAGAATTTCTATATGAAATACTAAAGCTTTGCGATGATTTCAATTATGAAAAGTCAACTAGCCATATAAATGACTGGATCAAAAGAAGACAGCTTGGCATCGGCGGTAGGCCTTATACTTGCGAAAGAGCAAATGCAGCTGGAGTAGGTTGTGGAGATTGTGAGCTAGAAAAAAAGAAAAAATGGATAACAATAGGCGATAGATACATAGAGAGCTCAGAAGAGTCAATGCCTTCGCCAATACGATTTGCATATAAAACTAAAAAGGAGGATTAGATGTCTGACAATATAAAAAATCCAGATGATGTTATAGGAGTTTGTTCTGAATGTAAATCAGATCAACCAATGAGCTACATGTATAAAAATGCTTTTGCACAACAAGGTTTAGCTGTGCCGTGTAAGTACTGTGGTGGGGTTGTTGTGATAACATATAGGGAAACAAGAGATAAATCATTAGATAGCTCAGATAGAGATAGAGGAATTAGTTGAAAAACTGGACCAATTTACATAACCATACAGTCTTTTCTATGTTAGATGGTCATGGGAATGTAGAAGAATACTTATCTAGAGCTAAGTCTTTAGGTATGTCTGGACTCGCCACTACGGATCACGGCAACATACATTCTTGGTTAGATTTCTACGATGCAGCACAAGCCACTGGTATAAAGCCTATTCTTCGGAAGCGAATTTTATCAAGCTAGAAAAACAAGATTTGATAAAGACGAAGAAGAAAGATCTGGTCCATCTAAAAATGAATGGGAACAAAGAGGCCCTTATCATATAACCATTCTTGCCAAGAACAATGTTGGATATCACAATATAATTAAGATGTCTTCTAGGTCTTTTCTGGAAGGCTATTACGTTAAGCCCAGAATAGATCACGACCTAGTAGCTCAGCATTCAGAGGGTCTCATAGTTCTTTCTGGCTGTTTGAACAGTGAGATATCTCAAGCCCTGCTAAGAGGTGACTACAAGTTTGCCCTCGAATCTGCGTACAAAATGCAGAGCATAGTTGGTAAAGAAAATTACTTTATAGAAATACAAGATCACGGTCTGCCAGAACAGAAAAAGATTTCTGGTCAACTTATAGAGATAGCTAATTCAATTGGAGCAAAAATAGTTCCAACTGGCGACTGTCATTACGTTCATCAAAAGGACGCAAGAGCTCATGACGTTATGTTGTGCGTGGCGACTAACGCAACAATACATACTCCAGATAGGTTTTCTTTTTCTGGTGATAATTTTTATCTAAAATCATACGATGAAATGTCTTCTTTGTTTGGAGACGAGTGGCTAAAAAACACTATGTCAGTTTGCGATATGGTAGATATAAATCTTAAGTTTGGAGAAATTCATTTTCCAAAGTTTCCAATTCCAACAAACGAATCATCGGTAGAATATTTTGAAAGATTGGCATGGGATGGTCTTAGGGTAAAATATGGACAAGAACTTCCTCAGCATATAGTAGACAGAGCTAATCATGAAATAAAAGTAGTTAAAGAAATGGGATTTCCCGAATACTTTTTAGTGGTTTCTGATCTGGTCAGATGGGCAAAGGCCAATGATATACGAGTTGGATGGGGTAGAGGATCAGCAGCCGGTAGCGTTTTGTCTTACGCATTTGACATTACTAATTTGGATCCAATTAGGTTCGGCCTTTTGTTTGAGAGATTTCTTGTAGAAGGAAGAAAGTCTATGCCAGACATAGATCTAGACTTTGACGATAGATTTAGAGATAAGGTAATAGATTACGCCAGAAGCAAATATGGAGATGACCGAGTAGCTCATATATGCACATTCAATAGAACTGGTGCAAAGCAATCAATAAGAGATGCTGCAAGAGCTCTTGGTTATGATTTTTCTTCCGGGGATAAGGTATCTAAATTAGTTCCTCCGCCAGTCCTAGGTATCTCAAAGTCCCTTTCAGAATGTATGGAGACAGAGGAGTTTAAAAAAGAATATAATTTAGATAAAGATTCTAAATATATAATTGATACTGCATTTACTCTTGAGGGATTAGTCAGACAAACTGGAATTCACGCAGCTGGAGTTGTTATATCTAAGGGGCCACTGGTTGACTATCTGCCCATCATGAAAAAGGGAATAGATAATCCAATAGTTACCCAATGGGACATGGGCAGAGTAGAGCAGTGCGGTCTTTTAAAGATTGACTTTTTGGGATTAAGAAACTTAGGCGTTATCGACTCCTGCATAAACTTGGTTAAGAAGCACAGAGGAATAGAAATAGATGTGGATCAAATTCCACTTGACGATAAAGCTACATTTGATGAGCTTTGCAAAGGCAACTGTGCAGGCGTGTTTCAGTTGGAGTCTTCTGGAATGAGACAGCTAATGGTTCAACTGCAGCCTCATAATATTGAAGATATCATGGCTCTTATATCTCTTTATCGTCCAGGCCCGATGGGCTCTGGAATGGATAAGCTTTATATTGACAGAAAGCACGGTAGATCAAAGGTATCTTATGATCATCCAAAGCTAGAAAAGGTTCTTGGCCCCTCCCTAGGCATTATGTTGTATCAAGAAGACGTTCTTGGTGTCGCTAGAGAGTTAGCTGGATTTAGTTCAGCTGAGGCGGATGATCTTCGCAAAGTAATTGGAAAAAAATTGATGGATAAAATAGCTATGTTTAGAGCTAAGTTTGTTGAGGGCTGTGTAAAAAATTCAAACATGCTTCCAGAAAAAGCAAACAAGATATATTCAGATATAGAATATTTCGGTGGCTATGGCTTTAATAGAGCGCACGCAGCTAGCTACGCTATGATTTCATACACTACAGCGTACTTAAAGACAAATTATACAACAGAATATATGGCTGCATTGATGTCTTCTGTTGTGGGCAATAAGGACAAGCAGGCTTTTTATCTTACAGATTGCAGAAGACTTGACCTAGAAGTGATGCCACCTTCGATTAACAAATCTGGAATAGATTTTGATGTTATTGAAAACAAAAAGATTATCTTTGGTCTTTCGGCGATAGATGGAATAGGCTACACAATCGCAGAAACAATTGTTAAGAATAAAGACCTAGAACATCCTTACTCTAATATGTATGACTTCTTTAGAAGATGTGACCCCTCTATACTTAAGAAGTCAACACTAGCTCACCTAGCAGCGGCTGGGGCTTTTGATGAGCTAATAGAAGAAGATAAAAATAATGAGATAAGTAGAAGAGTTGAATTAGAAATATTAGAAAAAGAAAAAGAAGAACTAGGCATATACGTAACTAATCATCCAGTCTTGGGCATATGGGATGTAATTGGAAGCCAGGTGACTAGTGAGATTATAGATCTTGGAGATCTTGATTCTGGGACTCAGGTTAAGGTCGGCGGAATAATTAATTCAATTAAAAAAATGACCACCAAAAAAGGCGAGAAGATGTTCAAGCTTCAACTTGAAGACATCAGCTCTAGCATTGAAGTTTTAATATTTCCACGAGTGGCAAAAAATATATATGAAAATCACTTTGCCGTAGGGGATATTGTAATTGTGAGTGGAGCACTCAATAAAGAAAGCGATGAAGAAAATTCAATAGTAAAAATATTCTATAATTCTTCAGAAAAAATTGACTCAAAAGTATTTCATGGAGGAAAGCCGATTATACTTAAGGCTGATTCAGATGTTTCTCAAGTGACTTTAGATAAAATATATGATATAATTGCAGATAATAAAGGTAATAGACCTGTATTTTTAGAAGTAAAAAATGGAAAGCATAAATTTGTTTACAAGTTTGACATATTGTGCTCTACCAAAGTAGTCCCTGTAATAAAACAAATATTAGAATTGGAGCCAGTATCATGACACTTCCTGGAAGTTATCAAAATCCATCAACAAAAGATTGTTGGAATTTTTGCTCATCATGCAATAGATGCCAAGACAAGGGCAAGTATAACAAGTGCGTTTCTTGTAGCGGTAGATATGATCCCTTAGGAAAAACAGATCCGCATCCAGATGATTTCTGCGACTGCAAAAATGGAGTTTTAAGATGGCGCACTCAAGAAGGAAGACTAGTAATAACAAGATTTAGATCTAATCCATTTAAGGGAAAAGTAAACTATGAAAAGAAAACCCAAGACGAAAGAGATTGGGATTCATACGTTAAAGACATGAGAAATAAGCTCGGGGATCCAAACTTTAATCCAATAACAATAATAGACGAGGATTAGTATGAACGAAAAAGAAATAGGAAGAATATCGTACAATAATTTAACATTAATAGAATACCAAGAGCCAAACGATAGAAGCAGTTTTTTTGTTCAGTCTGGCGTTGCTGGCTTCTATGCCTCGGATGACGAACTATATGACCTATATTCATTGTTGAGTTACTATTACAATATGGATGCAGCTAGCAATATAGTTATCTCTTTAAGGTAGTTTATTATGCAGTGGCCCTACATTGAAGATGATCATATGGAGATTGGAAATACCGGCTGGGTTCCGGTTGGAGAAGGATTATATAAAAATATCCATACTGGCCATATTATTGACGAAAATGGCATTGAGTACGACGCTCAAGGAAATTTAGTAGAGACTAAAAACGAAGACATTTAATGCAAATAGAAATTAAAAAAATAGAAGAACTACAGCCAATTCAAAGGCTAGCTTTAGTTGATTTTTCTTATTCTAGAATAGACACCTATCAACAGTGTCCTTCTAAATATTTTTATACCTATATAAAGAAAGAGCCAAAGATATTTGGGGAAGCGGCTGTTCTGCGGAAATATAGTCCACTCTGTTTTAGAAAATGTTGTTAGCAGGGACAAGCCACTTGATCAAGAAGAAATAAAGACTGAGTACGAAAAACATAAAGCTTCCTACGATCCAGAGAAAAAAATATCAGAACAATTAGTATCTGTTGGTGAAACAATTTTAAATGAATTTTTTGATGAGAATCCCGCAGCTACTTTCAATGTTTTTGATAAAGAATATGAATTTAAATTTATAATAGGAAATTACTTATTGATTGGATATATAGATAGAATAGATCTATATGAAGATGAAGTAGTAATTATTGATTATAAAACAGGAAAATGGGAAGTTTCTCAAAAAGAACTTCCGAATAATCTTCAGCTAGGCATATATGCACTTGCCGCATCACTAGCTTTCCCTGACAAAAAGATAACAGCAGAGCTGTATTACCTAAGATCTGGAAGGCATAAGCGACATACATTTACGCCAGAAGATTTAGAAAACGTAAAATTAAATATAATTAATTCAATAAAACAAATTGTAAATGATACTTCATTTTCTCCCACCAGTAATGGAAGAATATGTAGTTACTGCGAGCACGCAAAAACCGGAGCTTGTCCAACTCGGTGTATTCAGAAATAAGAAAGTAGCAAGGGCATAAAAGAAAAACCCCGGCGTTTCCGCCGGGGCATTCTTTATAGCTGTAGTTAAATTAGAAGCTTGAGTCAGACTCAAAAGTCAGATCTTCCACAGCAAGGCCCTCAAACTGAGTTACCAGCTTGGTGGCTGTTGTGTTATCGTAGCCAGCTTCCTGCAGGCTTTCGATGACGTTCTCGTTAAGTGACTTCTTGAACGAGGTGATGATTTGATTCATTGTAACCATAATTTTATCCTTTGCTTGTGTTTTGTTTAATTATGAACTATAATATACGTGTTATTTCAACAAGATAGAGGTTACACCATGTCGATAGAAATTGTCAACTCCAGCGACTTTTTTTTGGAAAGATCTTCCATTAGTGGAAGCCCAAAATTCTCTAGTAGCAAAAACAACACAGAGAATATTATAGCAGTAGAAAACACAAAAGCAAACACATCCAGGGGAAATGCGTATAAGCATACAAAAACTGGATTCAGGCAGGATATAAATCTTAATGTAAGATCAAATTGGGAAGCAAACTTTGTAAGAATTTTAAATGGATATAAAATCAAGTTTGAATTTGAACCAACAGTCTTTGCCTTTCCAATAAAAAGAGGAACAAAAGGTTATACTCCAGATTTTTACCTGACAAAGTCTGATGAGTGGGTAGAAATAAAGGGTTATCTTGACGATAAAAGTAAGATAAAGCTCAGGAGATTTAAAAGGTACTATCCAGAAGAGTTTGAAAAACTTGTTTGCATCATTAGCAAGTACTCTAAAGAAGCATGTTCTTTTATGGATGAAATAGAAGTGCCAAAAATAATTCATTATGAAGATATTCGAAATGAATATAGTTCATTGATCCCAAATTGGGAAGGAAAATAATGTCTACTTATAAAGAACAATATTATAATTTAAAAGAATCCGAAATGCAGGAACTGATTGCAAAAGCTAAGGAAGGTAGTTCAAAGGCCCAGGAAGAACTGCTAAAAGTTTTTCATAACTTTTTAACTAAATATGTTGCCCTGCTCTATCACGGAAGATACAATATCAAGGACTATGACGTTAGAAGATTCATAGGTTTGTTTGTCAAAAATCCGTATGTAAGATTCGCCTTAGCAAAGAATAAAATCAATAAAGAAAATATGAAGCATGTCTACGAAGTCATGGGTCGGTATTCAATATATGGCAAAAAGATATGGCGACGAAGAAGATATAAGACAAACTGTGAACATGACTTTCTTTCAATGTATAAAGAGATATGAAAGAAGAGATTCCGCTAAAGGGCCAATACCTTTCAGCGGTTTTTTATATAGCTACTTTTTTTATCTACTAAAAAAGAATGTAGACACATTTTTAATAGATCAATTAGGAAGAAAAACATTCCCATTAATAACAGATGAATCTTTTGAAGAAGATAATGGACAACAAAAGCAGGGATTTAGAGCCGAGCCGATAGAATATACGCTAGAGCAAATATTTACAAGAGATGAAATAGATGAGATGTGGGTTTTAGGAGAAAAATTATTTCCTCCGTTCGATGTGCTTACCATACAAGAGAGACAGCTGATAAAATGGAGGTTCGCAGATGGGAAAAAGTCGAGTGAGATATCTAAAAAAATAAATGAACATCCAAATACCGTTAGAGAACACTTGTCCAGAATAAAAGATAAAATAGAAGAAGAAATAAAAAAACAAAATATGGAAGAATTAATAAAAGAACTTAAGCTTGATAAGGATGATGAATGAACTTTCAGGGAATAGAAAAGTTACAGCAGCTTTTATCTGATTTCTTGAATCCACAAATTCAAGAAGTTATAAACTCTTACACGAATCAAGGCTCGCAAAACCAATACTTTATTGAAATACCCGAAGAAGATGTGATAGATCTTGGTTTAGATAAGTTGGCTTCCCTGGTTGCCAGAACCTCTAATGTTTATGGAAGAGCAGCTAGATTTGCCGGCATGGCGAGAGCCAACTATAAGATCATAGAAGGAAAATACAAAAAAGTATACAAGTCTTCTAGGATAGGAAAGAACGAGGCTGAGCGAGAAGCCGCCGCCATGGAAGCAGCTGAATCAGAATACTCTGCTCTTGTTACCTGCGAAGCTATTGTAAATCTAGCTGAGTCATTAGAAAATTCTGCTAGAATAGCTTCAGAGTCAGCAAGAAAGTTGATGGATAAAGTGCAGTCAATGCAGATAGCTTCCAATAGAGAGTCTAAAGGTTATTATTTAGATGAAGATTTCAAAACTTATTAAAGGATAATTATGTTTATAGCTCATTATAAATCAGTAAATTCTCCGAAAGAATTTTACTCTGAAAAAAGAAACTCATTAGATTTTCCAACTCAGGTAGAACTCTTAAGTGAAAGATACCTTCTTGCCTCAACGATACAAATAGCAACATCAAAACAAGAGGAAGGTCTTTACGAGGTAGCTAAAAAAAACGACATAAAGACTAATGTAAAAGTTAGCTAGACATGAATATAGAAGTATTTTGCGACGGAGCCTCTAGGGGGCAAGGGCAAAAAAAATTCGGAGAAGCTTCTTGCGCTGCTGTTGTTTATAAGAACAAAAAAAAGATAGCACAATTTGCCAGAGGTCTTGGTCGTAGAACCAATAACGAAGCTGAATATGAGGCTGTTATAGCTGGACTTTTAATCTGTTCTTTGTCAGATTTAATGGATCCAATTATCTATACTGATTCTGCAGTAGTAGCAAATCAAATAAACGGTAAGTGGAAATGCAAAAACGCATCCCTAATGCCGCTTCTGATGACTGTTGAAGAAATAAGATCTGAATATAAGTTTAGAGTAGTTCAAGTTCCAAGGGCTTTTGTTTGGGAGCCAGATTTGTTGGCAAATGAATTTCTCAATCAGTTAGAGGAAAGAAAGAGAAGTATGTGATATAATTATGGATATGATTGATTTAAAGAAAAACCAGCCAATAATTGTCGGCCTTGCTGGAAAGGCTGGAAGTGGAAAGACGTCTGTAGCAGAGAACATAGTTCCAAAAGGATCTATAGAATCTCTAAGATATGAAATCAAATGGGATCATATTTTTTACGCACTTCCGCTATATGAGATGGCATCAATCAAAAAGAATATCCAGGGCTTTAATCAAAAAAGAAGAAGAATGTACGCAATCCACGACGTGTTGTTTGACCTTTATGGGGGAACATCCCTTGGAGATGTTCCAGAATATGAAGAGCTTACTTCTATGGTTGAATCGATTTATTCTATGCCAATAGAGCCAGAAGGCACAAAGCCCAGAGAGTTTCTGCAAAAAGCAGGAGATCTTTGTAGATCATTTTCTCCTGATTGTTTTGCCAGATGGGCGATAATTAAATCGTCTAAGATATATAGATCATATCTGAGTCAATTAAAAGAAGATGAAGATTCGTATCCAATGATCATTTTGGTTTCAGATGTTAGATATCCAAATGAAGCCGAGCACATATTAAAGCAGCCAAACGGATTCATTGTATGCTTCGATGCCTCAGTGGATACACTAAATGAGCGCCTAATGAAAAGAGATGGTAAACTAATGAGCCCTGAGCACTCTTCTCATGCGTCAGAAAACGGAATAGATGAAATAAAAAAGATGGCAACCGTAGTCATCAACACTGATAATATGTCCTTGGACGAGCAAACAGAGCAAACATTAAAAGAACTACGAGTAAAGGAATTAACAAATGCCTAAGGTATCACAAAACGCTTTCGAACAATCAACTGGATCGCCTGTTTCTGAATTGGTCTCAGCCAATCCTGGCCTGACCCTGTCTACTAGCCCAGTCTTAGTTTGCGGCGTTAATAGAAAAGTTAACATTGGAAATTTTGAAAATATAGATATATATGCAGGTATAAGTTTGCCCCTAGGTGAGCTTTCCCTGGAAGACAAAGAGGGGCTAACTAAAGCCATAGAAGAAGCAGCTGCGTATGGATTTGCCCTTATATCGAAAGAGACTGGCGATAGATACTCCTTAATTAAGGAATCACAACAAGGTAAAGCTTGATAAATTCGGTTTTATTATATATCATATAACGTTACTATTTAAATTACAAACTAAAAATACGAGGTAAAATAATGTTTAAAAAATTACTTGCAAAGATAGAGGCATTTCTTAAGGGTGAGAAGAGTAAAAAGGGTTCTCCTCTTTCGATGGTTCCTGATTCCGTTATGGATAAGTTGGTAGATCAAGCCGAAGTACTCGCTGATGCTATCGATGACGCTGTCATTAACGTAACCGAAGAGGTTAAGAAGGAAGTAGAAAACGTTACCAGCGCCGCTAAGAAGCCAGCCGCTAAAAAGAAGCCAGCCGCTAAAAAGAAGCCAGCTGCTAAGAAAACAAACTAATGCCCTTTAAGGGAAAGATATATATATCTGGCCCAAGAATGGGAACAAATAATTTAGTTAAAGGTATTGAAATGCCTTTGAATAAATCAAAGAAGAAAAAGAAGAAGAGAAAAAACAATGGCAAAAAGTAAAGATTCAAGACTTAAAAGAGCTCGGTGTTAGCGGCTACAATAAGCCAAAGCGTACACCAAATCATCCAACAAAGTCTCACATTGTTGTAGCTAAATCTGGTAGTCAAGTAAAAACTATTAGGTTTGGTCAACAGGGTGTTTCAGGTTCGCCAAAGAAAAAGGGCGAATCAAAATCTTACGCTGCTCGCCGTCGCTCTTTCAAAGCTCGTCATGCAAAAAATATAAGCAAGGGCAAGATGTCTGCAGCTTATTGGGCTGATAGAGTTAAGTGGTAGAAATTACAATTACTATTTTATAGGTTATAAAAATTTAGGAGATAGCTATGATGCATTCAAAAAAGAAAATGAATAGTTCAAAAAAAATGGGTGGCAAGAAAACAAAGCCAGCCAAAACAATGGGCGGAAAAAAGAAGATGACATCTAAGAAAAAGATGGGCTACTAATATGGCATCTAAGAAAAAGCCAATGAAAAAGAAGTCTCCAGCTGCAAAAGGCAAGGCCTCTGGTCTTACTCCGGCTCAGCAAAAACTTCCTCCGTTTATTAAAAGCGCAATTTTAAAAAAGAAAAAGAAAAAGTAATAAAAATTATATATTCATCATGGCCAAAAAGAAAACAGCTTATCAAAAAAAAATAAGTAAAGTTATGGATGAGTTCGGAAAAAGAACTCTTCATTCTGGCAAGGGTGGACCAATAGTTAGATCTAGAAAGCAGGCGATAGCAATTGCGATTTCAAGTGCCCAAAAGACTAAAAAGAAAAAGAAAAAATAGGAGAACTACTAAAATGAGCAAAAAAGTAGACTGGGACATTGTAGTTCCCGTTAAGCAGCCAGCAGATTTAAAGGGTATAAAGCCAGGAAAGCTTCCTGATGCTCTTCTTCGTCCAGTTAAAGGTGGCAAGCTGCATTGGCTTGCCGCAGCAGCTTGGGAAGCCATGGTTGAAGCAGCTAAGGCAGATGGCGTTGAGCTAAAGCCAGTATCGGCTGGAGACACATATCGCTCCTATGATTCTCAGCTTGCAGTATTCTTGCAGAGATATACAAAAAAGCCAAATGGAAACAGCACAAGAACATTTGAAGGTGTTAAGTGGTATAAGAAAGATCCAAAGCTAGCTTCTTTGGCTGCTCCTGGAACTAGTCAGCACAATACTCGGATTGGCTGTTGATGTTCACACGGCGGGAGAGCCAAAGCGCCTAAAATGGCTAATTGCAAACGTACGTAAATTTGGCTTTAGCTGGGAAGTGGTCCCAGAAGAACCATGGCACCTTCGCTATACAGAGGGTGACAATCCACCAGCTGCAGTAGCAGAGTTTATGGCTAAGAATAATATTCAAAAGCCTTCTGGTCTTGCGGCTCCAGCTGCATCCACCGCAGCAGCTGGAGCCCCTGCCGTTAAAGATGACGGCGGGGATCTTGATCCAGGTGATAGTGGACCAAGAGTCACAAAACTCCAAGAGGAACTCGCTGAAAGAGGATTCTATAAAGGTAAGGCTGACGGAGATTTTGGTCCAAAGACAAAAGCCGCAGTCATTGCCTATAAGCAGGCAAAAGGATTTGGCGCAGGACCAAAAGCAGGCAAGAGAGTATTAGACGATCTTGGAATCGGTCTCTAGCCGTGGAAGCGGTAATTGTAGCCCTTATCGGTGTAGTCGGTTCTGTTCTAGTTGTTCTCGTAGAAAAGGGTAGAAAAGAAAATGCTAGGGATCACGGTATAGTTGCAGATAAATTAGAACTAATAAAAGGCGCACTTGAGGATATAGATGATGATATAGCTCATGTTGAGTCTAAATTAGATAATCATCTAAGCGATCATATTACTGCAAGCTTAGGCGGTTTTGATATAGATGATTTGACCTATAAAACTGGAGAAAAAGTTAAGGATAAGAAAAAGGTTAAAAAGCATGGCAGCAAAAAAAGATAAGAAGTGGATTCAAAAAGCAATTAAAAGACCAGGTGCCTTCACCAAAAAGGCAAAAAAAGCCGGTAAGTCAGTCTCTGGTATGGCCGCAGCTGTAACCAAGAATCCTAGTAGATATAGCCCAACAACCGTTCGCCAAGCCAATCTTGCTAAGACGCTAAAAAAGATTAGTAGAAAAAGAAAGAAAAAGTAATAGTGGCAAAAGTTAATAAGCCAACCAAACCAGCACTCTGGTCTAGTGCCAAGTCACAGGCCAGAGCCAAGTTCGATGTATACCCAAGTGCGTACGCCAATGCTTGGGCAGTAAAAAAGTACAAGTCTATGGGTGGCGGATGGAGAACTGTTTCCGCTAAAAAGGCAAAGAGAAAGAAAAAATAATGGCTGGCCCAAAAGGCGTTGGTTTAACTAAGTGGTTTAATCAACGTTGGGTTAATATAGGTGCCCCAAAGAAAAAGGGTAAGTGGCAGCCGTGTGGTACCTCTGGATCAGGTGGCTCTGGATATGCTAAATGCGTCCCAGTCGCTAAGGCAAATTCGATGACAGCAGCTCAAAGAAGAAGCGCAGTTAAAAGAAAGAGAGCTCAAGGCTCCGCTAAAAAAGGAATTAAAGGTCAAGCTCCAAAAAACGTATCTACCTTTAAAAAGAAAAAAAAGAAATAAACTTTGGTATAATTTATTATGAGCGATGACGGAGTATTTGATGGCTTTATGCCAGCTATATCTGATATCACAATATCTAAACCAACCGCATCTATAACATCAAATGGTGATCTTTTAAATGTTCACTGTATAACAATAAAGGCAGCGGATCAAGAATATATTTTTAGTATTCAACCTCAAGATTTACAGAAGTTGTATTTTCTTATATTGAAAAGCCTGCTATAATAGGTATGTATGGGTGTAAAATTATTTACAAATGTCAATATTGGGGATGTTCCTAGCACACCCGCGCAACCGTATTTCAATAGCCCGTCTTTAGACACTGCGCGTCAAACACTTTTGCTTCACGCTTTGAATCTCGGACATCCAATAAGCTTTGCTCAAGAGCAATCAGGTGCTCTGATACAAAACATACTACCAGTACACAAAACAGAGTATGAGCAGATTTCTACATCTTCAAAAGTAAATTTAGCCCTTCATACTGAAGCGGCCTTTCATCCGTATAAACCTGATTATGTAATGCTACTTTGCCTAAGAGGCGATCCAACAGCTGTAACCACTTATGCAAACATAGAAGACATACTGCGCCTAATAGATAAAGAAATAATTCAGTATCTTCAATATCCAGATTATATAACTGGTATAGACAAAAGTTTCATGAGACCTGGAGAAAAATATAAAGAGTTGTTTATTCCTATTCTTAAAAAAATTAATGATGATGAATATAACTTTACTTATGATGAAGACTTGATGAAACCAATGAATATACTTTCTAGTATAGCCTTAGAAAAATTAGCTGAAGCGGTTTCTAAATGCGTTAAAGAAGTGGTTCTTCAAACTGGTGATCTACTTATCATAGACAACAATAAAACAATACACGGAAGAAAGCCATTCCAGCCAAGATACGACGGCACAGACAGATGGGTTCAGAGAATGTTGATCAGAAAACAGTTGCCGCCAGAAGAAGAAATGAATGGCCATGTTATTATTACAAAATTTGAAGAGTAAAAAAATAGTTGTAACTGGACCGCAAAGAAGTGGTACAACTATAGCGTCTAGAATTATTGCAGATACTATGCAGATTGAATGTATAGATGAACTTGACTATAAAATTGATTATGATAATTTAAAAAAAATATTAACAAAAAAAGATAGTTTTGTTGTACAGGCACCAGCTTTCTTTCATAGAATAATGGATATCCAGGAAGCATGTAGTGGCGTTTGTTTTGTGATAATCAAAAGAAATATAGAAGATATAATTAAAAGTGAGAAAAGAATTGACTGGGATGCCGCTAGTCAAATAATGGAAAGAGAAGCTAATTGTGCTACAGATTATCCAGGGCCTATATCAAAATACAAGTATGAAAAGTGGGAAGAAATTAAAAATAATCTCAATGAATACCTCGAAATAAATTACGAGGATCTAAGCTTTCATAGGTTTTGGTTAGAAGATAATATGAGAAAAAACTTCAAAGACAAACAGTGGAAATTGTAGCTAAAGCTTTTTATTATTTTAAATAATTTGTTACTATTAATCTAGCCTAAATATACCGGGGGGTACGGCTAGATGCCTAGATTGGCTTTGCGCAAAGGGTGGCTTGTGCTGCTGCCTCTTTTTTTAATATCTATAATATCCTCCCTTTCCCCCGCTAGTGCCGCTGACGGTAACAAACTTGTTTTTTCATGGTCGGCGGCAACAGTCTCTCAAGAGGTTAGTGTTCCGGCCGACTGGGCAAGTGCCACCTCGGTGACGGCATCGGTGAGCGCAGCCGAAGTTCAGGACTGGAAAGAAGCATCAGACAAACTCACCATTGGGATTGACCTGTATGGAGATGGTGGGGGCGGAATTTATTTCCACAACACTGGTGAAATAACCCTGACAGACGACGGGTCGTACAACGACTACACGCTCACGATTACGGCAGAAGCCGTCGGGTCTGGTTGGGCGGATGTCGCAAGTGTCAAGTTGTGGATGACGGGTCAGGACGGCGAATTCTGGGCGGGTAACTACGGAACTGCAGTCGAATCCGCCTCGCTTCAACTGAATGATGGAACAGAACTTCTCAGCAATACGGAGTTCACCTCAACCTCCGACTGGACTTCATCAACTGGATGGCAGACATGTTCTGGCAACTCTGGGTCGCTTCCATGCGTCGGTTTAACTGCCGTTGAAATTGCAACTACAACTACCACTACGACCACTACGGTTCCAGAAACCACAACGACTACTACGACTACTACGACGACAACGACTACTACTACGACTACGACTACTACCACGATTCCAGTTAGCGCAGAACCCGTTTCTATCGAGGACGCAGGATTTGAAGGCAATTCGTTTGACGGGTGGGAGATAGGTCCGCAGACTGGAAGCCTTGGGTCAACAATAACTGGCTCTGGAACTGGCGTCTCCATTTTTAGTGGCTCAAGAACCTTTACCCACAACTCTCGCGGTGCAGTCGGTAGCCCAACTAAATCAGATGGAACGGAGAATCCCTACTATGCTCCAGCAGTAGCAGCAGGAAGTTGGTCGTTCTCGCCGAATAACGATTCCTACGCCGCCCTCCTACAACCCAAAAACCAACAGACATTTGCCCAGGCAATGACTGCCTTGGGTCTTTCGGGAACAGCAGAAACAGCAATCAGGGCGCGACTTACCGCAGATGCCCAAGCAGCATCAAACGGAGGAAGCCCGAACCCAACAGACTCAGCCTGGATTACCAGAGAGGTTCAACTTGTTGCTGGAACAACATACACAATGTCGTGGAACTACTTGGGCACTGATTATGTTCCTTTCAATGACGGCTCCGTTACATCGTTAATACCAGTATCAGTTGATTCAACACCAGTAATAGAGGTAAACAACTTTGAACAGCAATACGCGCTTCTCGGATTTACCAATCCAGGAACTGGCGACTACTCAACAAACTCGTTTGGCGCAACTGGGTGGCAGATGTCCACTTATTCAGTTTCTGTATCTGGTACCTACAAACTTGGTTTTGCTGTTTTCAATCTTGGCGACACTGCGCTATCGCCAGTTTTGATGGTTGACAATGCCGTTGGGAGCACCGACAAGTGTGCTCAAAACGGAAGCGATTGCACTTCATTCGGGGGAGTTGAGCCAAATAATGAGACTGTCCCAACCGTAGTTCCCACTACAACCACGACGGTTTCTCCAGAAACCACCACCACGACCACAACCACAACTACGGTTCCAGAAACCACCACCACGACCACAACCACAACGGTTGCTCCAACGACGACTACTACCGTCTATGTTCCTACTCAAACAACGACTACTACTGTCGCTCCTGCTCCGGTGGCAACGCTTCCCCCGACAACAACTGTTCCTGAACCAGTAGATCCTGAGCCAGATCCTGATGATGATTTTGTTGAGGTAGATCCTGAGTCTTCTCAGACAACCATTCCTGAAATACCTGAAGAAGGCGCATCACCTGAAGAAGACCAACCCACGCCAGACGAAACAGAAATAACATCGCCGACTACTGTTCCTCAAGATGAGATCGGTTCTCCTGACGAAGAAGAGG